>Ga0315339_1000093_pt1 | contig 148582 bp, 129 predicted proteins | sample ASW17metaG_FD_204514 | JGI IMG/M metagenome (GOLD analysis project Ga0315339, IMG submission 204514) | Ammonia-oxidizing marine archaeal communities from Pacific Ocean, United States - ASW #17 | ecosystem: Environmental > Aquatic > Marine > Oceanic | place: USA: California | collected 2016-12-05
CCTCGGTTGTCGCCGCTCTACGACGGGGCTACGATGGCCTCGTCGCCTTCCCGCTGCAGCTTCCTATTGAACATCCACCTCTGCGATTCAGACGCATGATGAGCGATCCCCGGAGGCACCTGCCTCTAACCTATGTTGCTGCCACGCTGCTGCTGAGCGCACTGTCTACGGTCGCGTGTGCCGGTGTCGGCGGCCCGACAACCCCAGCGCCCCGTTCTGAAGCCGGCGCCGTGGACGCCCCGCCGCCAGCCCCTGATCTCGCCCGACTGGAAGCGCTGTACCGCGCCCGAGCAGACAGCGCTCTGCAACGGGTCAGTGACGCCGACGCCCACTTCATGACCGGCATGATCCATCATCACGCCCAGGCGCTCGTTATGTCGGCCTGGGCACCCACCCACGGTGCGAATGCCTCGGTACTCACGCTAACCGCCCGGATCACGAACGCTCAGAAAGACGAAATTGCTGTGATGCAACGCTGGCTCCGTGAGCGGGACCGGCCGGTTCCGGAGGTCGACGCGGGCGGAAAGATGGCCCGGGACTCGGGGATGCAGATGCCCGACATGGACATGTCCGACACGCAGATGCCTGGGATGTTGTCGCCTCAGCAACTTCTCGATCTCTCCCGCGCGCGGGGCGTCAACTACGACCGGCTCTTCCTCACCTACATGATCCAGCACCACAACGGCGCGGTGACTATGGTTCATGAACTGTTCGCCACCGATGGGGCTGCCCAGGACGATTTCGTCTTCAAGCTGGCTTCCGACATCCAGGTGGATCAGACTACCGAAGTCGCCCGTATGCAGCAGATGCTCGACGGGCTCCCGTCCAATCAAGACCGATAGCTCAAGCCGTCACCAACGCTCAAGGAATTAAGCCATGAACCCGAATTCACCGACCTCTCCCACCACCTCCCGGGCGAACGCGGCGCGGGCCTGCCTAAGCACAGGGAGGCAACTGGGCCTGACCCTTACGTTGGTGGTGGCACTCTCCAGCTGCGGTGGCTACTCAGCGGTGCCCGGCGGCATGTCGAGCATCGCGCCCTCGATGGCGATGCGACCGTTGACCGTGGACGCGCCAAGCCCAGACCCCCGAGTGGGTTTGCGGGCGGGCCTCTTCGACGCAGAGGAAGCGGTGTGGAATCTGCGGGTCGTGTCCAATACGCCTCCACCGGAGGCCTTCGTCGGGAAGACGAATTCAGACTTGGCATTCAAGGGTAATTACGCGATCCAGGGCAACTACGATGGCGTGCAGATCTGGGACATCACGAATCCGAGCGCCCCGACGACGGTGATCACCCACCTCTGTCCAGCATCTCAGAGTGATGTGTCGGTATTCGGAGACCTTCTGTTCGTGTCAGGGGAGGGGATGACGGGCCGCCTCGATTGCGGCGCCCAGGGTGTGCAGGAAGCGGTGAGTCATGATCGTCTGCGCGGCATCCGCATCTTCGACATCAGTGACATCCGGAGCCCGAGGCGCATCACCAACGTGCAAACGTGCCGAGGGTCGCATACGCATACGGTGCTCGAGGACCCGAACGATCAGGACAACGTGTACATCTACGTGTCTGGTTCGGCCCCCGTGCGCCCTGCCGAGGAGTTGGCCGGCTGCTCGGATGCATCGCCGAACCAAGATCCAAACTCGGCTCTCTTCCGCATCGAAGTCATTCGTGTGCCCATCGCACGGCCTCAGGACGCGGCGATCGTGAGCTCGCCCAGGATCTTCAACGACCTCGTGGCTCCGCCCACGCACGGCCTGGCGCCTGACGACATAATCGCTATAGACGAAGCCGAAGCCGCAGGAGCGTTCGTGGCGGAGTTTGAAGGACGGCGCAGGATTTTGCGGGACCGGACCACACGACCCCTCCTCAACGGCATCATGACCGCACGGGGCGGCACGAGGGTGTCGGCCGCCGACAGCGCAACTCTCCGAGCCTCTATCCCGGCGATGGCTGAGAGCTTGATGGGCGGCGGGGATGACGGTCTCGGCCCCACACAGTGCCATGACATCACGGTCTATCCTGCGATTGGGCGGGCGGGCGGTGCCTGCGGGGGCTACGGCCTGCTCCTCGACATCAGTAATCCGATCGATCCGAGACGTCTGTCAGCCGTATCGGATTCGAACTTCGCCTATTGGCACTCGGCCACGTTCAACAACGACGGCACCAAGGTCCTCTTCACCGATGAATGGGGCGGCGGTGGTGGTCCGAAGTGCCGCGCCTCCGATCCGCCCGAGTGGGGTGCGAACGCCGTCTTCACGCTCGATGGCCAGGATATGGATTTCCGGAGCTACTACAAACTCCCCGCGGCTCAGACGTCGCTTGAGAATTGTGTGGCGCACAACGGATCGCTGATCCCAATCCCCGGCCGCGACATCATGGTACAGTCCTGGTACCAAGGCGGCGTCTCCATCTTCGACTGGACGGATGCGAACAACCCCGTCGAGATCGCCTTCCATGACCGCGGTCCATCCGATGCGAATCGGATGGGCGCAGGCGGTTCATGGTCCGTCTATTGGTACAACGGAGTGTTGGTGAGTTCCGAGATCTCACGGGGGCTCGACATCTTCGAGCTTCTGCCTAGTGACGCACTGTCGCAGAATGAGATCGATGCTGCGAAGTCGGTACACTTCGATCACCTGAATTCGCAGGGCCAGCCGCAGATCGTCTGGCCGCACACGTTCGCCCTTGCGCGCGCCTACGTCGATCAGTTGGAACGGTCGCGGGCTGTGTCTTCTGCGTGGGTCACCGAAGTGCGTGCGGGACTGACGGCCGCAGAGGCCACATCGGGTTCGGCCCGACAGTCTGCGTTGACTGGCATGGCAAGCCAGATCCGGGGGCAGGCCGGCCAGTCCGGGGACGCCGCTAAGGTCCGCATGTTGGCGGACGCGTTGCGCGGTTTGGCGGGCAGCTGAGTTGGCTCCGCGAGGTGGGCGCTAGGGCGCCCACCTCGCCCCATGCCTCGCGCTGTCCCTGCTCGCCTCTCACCTCATTTGGCCGTTGAATTTCCTATCCGTTTTCGTGAAGTCCAATGCTCACCGTTCGAATCTCGAATTGGTACCCGGAATGAATTCTCGCTCCCGTCTACCTGAGCCTTTGGGGGGTTCTCTTTCTTCGGCCTCTGACTTGAAAGGCTCAATTTCTCCCTGGTTTTGGAGTCACTCGGACCCTTCGAAGGGCCTCTGAGGTGCTCTGGGTCTGGGTGGTGGCCGGAGTCGTGGCCTCAGCCGGTTTTGGCCTCTTCTGTCGGCTAGAAGGCCGCGAGCCGGTCAGAGAGTTCTTCCTCGAAATGGCCCTTCGACGGCGTACTCTTCAGGAGTTGGATTCTGAGGCCTTCCTGAAGGACCGATCTTATCTGATCGTGGGGCTCACGACGATTCCCAGTCGCCTGCCGCACATCGTCCCGACGCTCAAGAGTCTTCTGGTTCAGGACGTTCTCCCCCAAAAAGTGCTCCTTCATATTCCGATCCAGAGTCGGCGGGAGGATAGCGAATACCAAATCCCTCAAGAGATCAAGGACCTACGGACGATTGAGATAGTGCGCTGCGACGACTTTGGGCCAGCAACCAAGCTGTTGCCGGCCCTTCTGGCTAGCGGTCCAGATCAGCCCATCGTGTCGGTGGATGACGACAGGATCTACCGCCGTACCTTTCTGGCTGGCCTCCTTCAGGCCTCCGAAGCCCACCCGGAGGCTGCGGTAGGGTGCATCGGCCTGCGGGTTCCTCTGGATCGAGTGGATAGACGAAAGGGTCTCATCGGCAGGATCGTGGACGGGCTTCGGTTCGAGAGGGGTGTGTCGCTGAGGGGGTCCCGGTTATCCCGTTCGCCCCTCCCCGTTGATATCCTGCATGGATACGGTGGGGTTCTCGTACGTCCGGCTTTTTTCGATCTGGACACTCTGGCTGATATGGATGGGGCCCCCGATGCAGCCTGGTTGGAGGATGACACCTGGTTCGCGGCTCACTGCCGTGCTCCGAGGCTCATCGTTCCCGGTAGGCCGGGAAGTTTCCCTCGCTTCTTTCATCAGAGCCTATACAGGGCCAGTCGTCTCGGTCTTCACAATCGGGGCGGAGGCGATCCGGAACGACGGAACACCACTGTGCTCATGCGCATGTTCAGTGATCGGTGGTCGGAGTGAGCCCCCCGGGCGCGATCTTCATCGTGGGGCACCCCCGCTCCGGCACTAGCCTTCTCCGAGCCCTGCTTGACGGCCATCCTGACCTTCTGGTGCTTCCTTTCGAGAGTCATCTGTTCGATTGGGTCGGGGCCAATGAAGCCGTTCATGCCCTCCTGGCCCGGACCCGTCTATGGCCAACGCTACACCGACATCGGCCCTCCTTATCGAGAACGGACGCCGAGTTGATGCTGGAGAAGGCTTTCGAAGGGGCGGACAATCCCAGGGCCCGTCTCCTGGCCTTGGTGGACGGTTGGCGGGAATTGACCGGAGCCGCCACGCCGGTTCACTGGGTCGAGAAGACTCCCCGTCATCTCTTCGAAGCTGACACACTCCTTCGGTGGTTTCCCGATGACGTTCGCGTGGTGATCATGCGGAGGGATCCACGCGATGTGATGGCCTCGGCGCTGAGGCAGAAACCTTCCCGCTCGATCTTCCCTCTGGCACTGACGGCACACATCGCCCATGAAGTAGCACGAGGATACGAGTCGGATGAGCGCTTTCTCGAGGTGGGGTACGAGGCGCTGGTTCGAGACCCAGAGGCGGTGATGGGTGAAGTCGGTGAGTTCATTGGGATCACTGAACACCCGGTGCTTGTCCAGCCTACGGTGATGGGTGCCAAATACTCCGGCAACTCTCGCTTCGAGAGCGAATTGGACGGCGTCTCCCAGTCTGGTGTCGGGCGCTTCCGTACCGTCCTCTCTCGGTCCCAACTGGAGAAGGCGGAAGTCCTTCTGGCTTCCGTTATGGAAGCCGGGGGGTACGCATCTACCACATCCGAAAGGCCTGCCACCCAGTTGAGTTACATACCCTCCCGGGCGGCCATCACGGGAGTGGTGGCTTCCGGTTTGTGGCGTTTTGGGGTGGTTAGATCCGCCTTCGGAGGGGCTTGAGATGCCCCTGACCGTTCATCCCTCCGAGCCTAGGTTCCTCTTCTTCTGGAACCACAAGGTGGCGTCTCGCTCCCTAATACATGGACTACAGAGCGCCTTTCCCGATCTCCGCACATATGCCCAGCCCGGGTTTCGGCCTCCTTTGGACGACACTCATTGGCCCCGTTTCATGGTCGTTCGCAACCCGTGGGCGCGGGTGGCGTCCTGCTTTCGGAACAAGTGCAGGGATGCCCTCGGTGCCTTGGCCAGAAACGGGAGTCTCGAGCCGTGTCAGCGTCATTTGCTGAAGGCTCTTGGTGCCTGGCCCTGTCGGCCAGAGACCGGCGCTCGCCGATTGGCTGGCCTTCAGTTCGATGAGTTCGTGGAGCTGCTCCCCGTCGTTCGGGACGGCAACAGTCATTTTCGCCTTCAGGTAGATGTGCTCCGTCACGCTACCCCACCCAACTCCCGCCTGTCCTGGGCTGGGCGGGGGTTGGGAACTCTTCTGCACCTCGGACGGACACATTACCTGACGCCGGACCTCCTCAAGGCTCGACAGAGCGAGGCCCGGGACCGGATTGCCCTCTCGGTGGTGAAAGAACAAAGAGTCCGTCTTATCCGTCTCGAACGCATATTCGACGAATGGTGGGAGGTGGAGGAGGCGCTGGGGAAAGAGGTTCCTCTTCCCTGGCATGCCCGGTCGGCCAGCGGAGATGATTGGAAAGCCCTGTACGATTCTGCGCTCCAGGAACGTGTGGCTTCCCTCTATCGGACGGACCTGGAAATGTTCGGCTACGAGACGGACCCACCTTCGTCGGAGTCTAACCAGAAGGTGTAGCCGAATCGCTGGATTTCTTCCCGATATCGGTCTGCGATGAGTTCCCGGGTTTCCTCGTCGTAGTAGTCCCGAAAGTCACCTCGATACCGACCTCGACCAGTCTCCGGAATCCGACTCTGTGCGGGTAATCCAAGGCGCCGGAGGAGCGGAGGGAGGTGGCTCTCGAGCGCGGCGAACCCCTGGGCTTCGCCCATTACAATCATGGTGAGTGTCGGTGCATTTTGTACGGAAAGCACCGGATCCGAGTTCAGGACGGCGTCGTCCAACGGTAGTGATCCCGATTGTGCGGAGTTGCCGCCTACAACGACAGAAGCCCCGAAGGACGGACCGTCCTCCGGGGCTTCTGTCTTGCAGACTTGGGATCAGCCGCCAGTCGTAATGAGGCCGAAGAAGGCGCCGACGTTGAAGTCGACCGGGTCCACCTGATAGTACTGCCCCTTCGCGAAGTAGCCCGTGGTCGGGAAGTACGGAGGCGGATTCGTAGAGCCACATTGGTCGTACGAATACCGCTTCACGTATCCGGTACCGCCTGTGGTCCCGACCGCACCACGCGTGTTCTGGATGATGCCGCCGGTCAGGTACAGGCAGCCACGGCCGTTCACGCCGCCCTCACAATACTCGTCGTTTGTCGAACCCGACGAGTAGTTCTCGACCGTGAAAATGTCGAGGGCCAGAACGGTACCGTGGAAGAATTCGTCAGGAGTATCGTCGAACGTCTCGTAGTCGTAGCTAGAACTGGGCCTCATTGGCGCGTTCAGCGCGTTATCCGCAACGATGACGTCATCGCCCGCGAAGTAGCCAGCGATGTCGACGCAGGTGCCTGCCCCAGGATCGGTTACGTACGTGATGTCGTCGCCGAAGATGATGTCGCCGCTCGCGGCAACCGTCACCCTTCCGCGGACCTTGCCCGACACGACCACATTACCAGAGACGTAGATCACTCCCTTGAAGTTCGCGTTCAGCTGCCGACTTAGCGGGAACAGGTAGGTCCGGTCCGCACGACCGTTAAGCAGGGGGCTCGGTGTACCCGGATACGCGAGCCACCCTCCGTGGGAGTCCGTCGCTTGGAAGCCACCAAAAATGGAGTCGTGGCCGCCCAGGTAGCAGCGACGGTTGTTGCCACGGAGAGCATTAATCGCCGTGACCCCGTTATGCGGATGGTCCGCCGCCGCCACGAAGGTGCCCGAGTAGTTGGCACCACATTGCTCAGAAGTTCCAGGGCCCCCTGTCGTGGTGCAGGTGCGGCGCCGCCGTCGCCCCGAGCACGTGGTTGTTGCGGCTATATCCCCGGTAACCCAGCTGGCATTCGTGGACTGGTAGACCTTGATGAAGCCCTCATTTTCGTCGTTTTCGTCGCCGTCCGCGTTTAGGTCGATCGCCACGAATTCGATTCGTGTCGTCGCCTGTCCGAAGTTGCCACTCGTGTTGCCGGTGAAGCTCGTGGATCCAGTTGCAGCCTGGGCCTGGAGCTTGGCTAGATCCGAGGTGGCAGGCATAGCGATGGGAGACACGTACTCCTCATACCCCTGCTTGAAGGTCCCGTACGTTGGACTCGGCACGTTACTAGCCGTCCGGACCGTGCCGTGAAAGGTCGCGCCTGAGGAGTAGATCTTGATCGGCGAGTTGGAGTGCACCGGCCCGAAGATTTGGTCACCACCACCGAACGAGATGTTGTAAGGTTCTACATCCGTGAAGTAGGCGTACTTCGAGAAGCTCTCCTGATAAAGCGAGGCCCGCCGAATCGCGATACCACCACCCTCGTCTTCGACCACTGACACGACCGTACCGAAAACGCCGTATTGCCCTGACGTCACGCCACTGGGGCCAACGTAGATCGAGCGCTTCATACCTGGGATTGTCGCGCCTGTGCCGTCCGTGACCTCGACACCGTTCTGCAAGACCGCGTACCCCGAATCCGGGTAGAACGAATTATCACCGTTCAGCCGAGTGCGAGCGTATTCTAGGCCTTCGTCAGCGACCATCTCAAGCTCGGACTGGCGATCGTAGAAGTTGTTCACCAGGAGGTGATTCCTCCCAATCAAGGTCGCGCTCGCGACCAGTGATCCGACGATGACGACGACGAGCACCGTAAGCACGAGTGCGAAGCCGGCCTCGTTGGATCTTAGGTTCTTGGTATGCATGGTCATTTCCTTCATATCACTGATGAAGCCAGGCTAAAACGGAATCGTGACGTCGCCTGACGCTGTGAGCGTAGATAACGATGGAGTGCAGTCCTGCGCTGCGAGCGCGTACCGGTACACCGTGCCGGGCTCCACCGACTGATCCAGGTATTGGTATGTGCTGTTGCCTGCGGGAATACTTAGATAGGGATCACCCCAGTCCGTCCCGATAGGCCATTCCTGCCTATAGATCACGTAACGCGCGACATCAGACTCACCGGAGGTCTCATCGGTCGCCGCGTTCCAAGTCAGCCGTGAGGCATACAGCCCACCCCCGGTGTCGAACGGCACGGCGGCCAGCGTGGTGCCGAGGATGGGCTCAGACCCACATGTCATGGTCGTTCCGAAGCCCGCGTTCGGCATGTAAATAATTCGACTCACGGACGCGATGCGTTCGTTGCCCGTTGTGACCCCATTCGTCGTGCGGAACGACACACGGACCGCCCGAATCGAATCCGTCAATGCCGATGCTCCAGTGTCCGCCGCAACCGCATGAAATCGTTCGATGTGGCGGATGGGGAGTTGGCTATCTGGAATGCTGTCGATCGTGGATGCCTGACTCGCGTAGTCGATTCTCCTGATGTAGCGGAAGAACGGTACGCTACCCTCGGCGGCTAACACGTTCCGTGTGACGACTTCTGGGTCGGCCGTGTTCACCTGGCGGTACATCACGTAGTCGTCCGTGCGCGTCGTCGTGGAATCCTGACTGAACCAGTACATCAGAAGCTCCGCAGGAGACCGTGTGCCAGCGTTTGTCCGATACAGTGTATCCGGCCAGGTGAAACTCGTATTCGGGAGCGTTTGGCTCGTTGTCGGAACCGACACCTGACCGGTTGGTGCACCGAGGTCGATATACGAGGCGAAGACATCGTTTGGGACGTTGGACGCGTAGTCACCCGTGAAGGCGAGGATGTCCGCGCCGGCGTAGACGAGTCCCGGCTGATTCCCCGGAAGGTTGGTCCCGAGCGTCGGAATATCCGTCTCTAGGCTCTGGAGAGCGTAGCGGAGGTTCTGAAGCGACGTCATCCGGTCCATACCCAGGTGGAACAACTTGTTCTGTTGGGCAACGAAACCGATCGCCACAGAGAGTACGATCCCATAGATCATGATCGCGATGATCATTTCGATGAGCGAGAAGCCTCCCTCGTTCTTCATTCGATTCTCGTTCATGTCAGGGCATCCCTAGGATCAGTTTCCGGTAGATGTCGTTCTTGAGGCGCCCACCGGTGATGGAAACGACGATCTCCGTGTAATCCCAGATCTTCCCACCCGTCTGTGCGACCTGCCTGCGGGTCACGACTGTCTCTCTAGTCAGGTCGGTCAGACCAGGGAGGTTCGTCTCGGAATCCTCATAGATGGAATCCAAAAGCACATAGCGTGGGTCGAGTCGGATTAGGGCCAGCCGCTCTTCCACCGACTGTAGCGCCTGGAATTCCAACTCCGCGTCCCCAGCCGGCACGAGCAGCTGTGCCGTCGACGCGGCGATACCCAGGACCGCAGCCGTGAGAATCATGATCGCAATCGTGATCTCGATGATGGTGAACCCGCCCTGCGATTTCTTCAACATGTCTGTACCCAAGCCCCCGACGAGAACGAGTAGCACCGGGTTCGCCCGGTCGCGCGCTCGATCTCGATAGAACGAGTGTCCTTGCCGCTGCTCTCGTTTATCGACTTCATCGAGGTGATATAAATGATGCTTTCTTCGCTGGCGCTCCCATTTCGTCGGAACGTCAGGGCGGGGATCGAGTCTTGTGCGCCTGTTACTGATATCGGCGTTGATCCGAGAGGACGGGCGGTGGCGCCGCCCAGAGAGAATCGAACGTTGTCGTCCAATTCGATCACATACCAGTTCTCTGCCGTATCGATTGTGTTGTCGTTGTCCTCGTCGTAATGAACCCTGAGCCGGTTTTCCACTGTGTCGAAGGCTAGGACGACGTTGTGCTGACGCAGAACTGCGGCCAGCTGTTGAGCGTTGATCGAACTCGCGACGAGAACCGCCGCAGCATCCAATTGGAATTTCTCCGGACGTAGCGATGGTGCCGCGATCCCGGCTAGGATGCCCATGAGCAGCATGACCATGATCAACTCGACCATTGAAAAGCCAGCTCGCTTTGGGTTCATATCCATGTTCGATCACTCAATCGTGCCTCCACCGAACTGCGTCGCCCCCGGGTGGGGCGTTCAGGGTCCGGCAGGGTGAACCAATGCAAAACACGTGCGCCGCCGTGACAAAAGCGGGCGCAGCATCAATAAAGGCATAATAGGCTTGGACTTACGAAAATGACAGAAGAATCCTGAGGGAGGGTGAGAGTGGTAAACCCGGCAAGAAGTGCCCACTTGGGCCAAAGAGTGCCCCTGTCGAGGCCGGATAGAGGGTCCAGCTCCTGATCACGAAAACGAACCGGGGAAGGGCGGGCGGGCTGATGAGGATCCGGGGGTCGCTTTCGGGTGCCTTTTGTAACCGAGGTATTGGGCTGAAAGTGGGATATCTATTAGGGTCTTGAGGACTGAGGAGAGGTCAGATTGATGGTTGAACCGACAAGAGTTGTCTTCATAAGCGTGATCATTGGCTTCTCGGTTTTCGGTGGCACGGACCGGGCAATGGCCCAGGAAGGGGCCGGCCCCGACTGGGTCGCTTGCGATGCCGAGGCAGCCGGAGAGTGGATCCACGCCGCAAGTGAGATACTCCGGCGTAATCCGTTCTGACCCCATGCCTTCCCCTGAGCGAAAGTCACACGACGGGGGAACTGTCCCCTTCGGCTGTCGCGCCCGTTCGACCATGGCATCGCCCCAGGCCGGAGCGCACCCTCCACCATGGCGAACCCGACGCAGCAGCGACCCCGATACCGACACGCATCGAAGCGTGCACCTGGGTGGGCGAGCACCCAGCACGTCTACCGTCCGCGCCGTCCCACCACCACACCACTCTACCCGGTGGTCCAGCACCATCTCGAGACGTTCCTTGCAGAGGCTGCCCAGAGCGACCCCGGGGGCTACGGTGTCCCCTCATGGGTGGAGAAGGATCTGAGGGCCTACCTACGCTGTGGCATCCTAGCCCACGGCTTCGCTCGCTTGCGGTGCTCAGGCTGCGGGCACGAGCGGCTGCTCGCGTTCTCATGCAAGTCCCGCGGCATCTGTCCGTCATGCAATACGCGCCGTATGGCAGAAGTCGCCGCCTACGTCACCGAGCATGTGCTCCCTCAGCTTCCCGTCCGGCAGTGGGTGTTGAGCGTGCCGAAGCGGCTGCGCCCCTTCCTCGAGACGAACCCGGACATCGCCGGCGCCGTGCTGCGCATCTTCATTCGAGCCGTGCGCACGACCCTGTACCGTACGAGCCCGGGTGCACCGCACGATGCTCAGCTTGGCGCGCTCACGTTCATTCATCGCTTCGGCGCCGCCCTCAACACTCACTTCCACTTCCACGCCGTTGTGCTCGATGGTGTTTTCTCCAAGAGCGACGCAGGAGAGGTCCGCTTCCACGAGGCCGCCCAACTCACTCCCGAACACCGGGCCGAGCTCCAATACGTCCTCCAGCGACGCGTGCTCCAGTACTTCCGCCGCCACGGCCTACTCGACGAAGTCGACGCCCACGGCATGCTTTCCTGGCAGGGTTCCGGTGGGTTCAGCATCGGCGCCTCTGTATGCATCGAGGGTGAGGACCGGGCAGGCGTCGAACGCTTGCTCCGCTACTGTGCCAGGCCGCCCTTCGCGCTCGAACGGCTCTGGGCTCCCGGCGGCATCGTCTCCCTCGCCTCGCCCGAGTCCCGTCTCGTCTATCGCCTGCCCACCAAAGGTGGGGTACCCAAGCCGACACCGGGCGGTCGCTCGGAACTCGTGCTCACTCCGATCGAGCTTCTCACTCGACTCACTCGCTTCGTCCCACCGCCACGCCTCCATCGCCACCGATACCATGGGGTGCTCGCTCCGAATGCCAGACTCCGGGCCGCCGTCATCCACATCGGCAGACCCGAAGCCGAGGTACCCCCTGCCCAGTTGACGAGCCCAGGGCCGAAGCCCAGCCCCGACCCCGAACCCGCTCGCCCCAGCAACCCCGCTCGTATCCGTTGGGCCACTCTGCTCGCTCGGATCTACGAGGTGCTGCCGCTGCTGTGTCCCGCCTGTGGTGGCCAGATGAACACTCTCGCCTTCCTCACTGACCCACCCGTCGTCTTCGCCATCCTCGAACATCTCGAGCTGCCCCACGCTCTGCCCCCGATCTCGCCCGCCCGTGGGCCACCGCAAGGAGACTTCCTCCTCGACCAGACCCCGGCCTTCGATCCTACCCAGGCCGAGTCGATCCCAGACTTCATGTTCGACCAGTCGTTGCCCGCCGACTTCGACGACTGAGCCGCCCACATCCAGTCTGTCCGAACACCCTCGGCTACCCGGCCGCTCGCTTCCGCCCATATCGACATCCCCTCGTCCCCCTTCCTCATCTCAGCACTGTCCGCGCCTCCGCTCAGGCTGCTTTCAGGCCAACCCCGCAACCCCATCCTCCGCACCCCATGCCTCACCCCGTCCCCGCTCGCCTCTCACCTCATTTGCCCCATTGAATTTCCTATCCGTACGGAGGTGCGTGGTACACGTTCGTCAGCGACTCGGGGTGAGCGAGCGTCGAGCGTGTTGTGTGCTGGGACAGGCACGCTCGACGCAGCGCAGGGCTCGGCAGGTCCGTTCAGATGAGATGGCACTACGCGGTGACGTGGTGCGACTTGCAGGCAGGTTCGGTCGCTACGGATACCGTCAGGTGGTGAACCTGCTACGGATCGAAGGCTGGCAGGTGAACCATAAGCGGGTGGAACGAATCTGGCGCCAAGAGGGACTGAAGGTTCCGAAACATCAGCCGAAGCGGGGCCGTTTGTGGCTCAATGACGGATCGTGTATCCGGCTTCGACCGCTGTATGCTCAACACGTATGGTCGTATGACTTCGTGAGCACTCGGACACATGACGGTCGGCCGCTCAAACTGCTTACGGTGATCGATGAACACACGCGGGAGTGTATGGCGATCAAGGTGGCCCGTTCGATGAAGGCCTACCATGTGCTCGAAGCGCTCGCGGACCTGTTTGCCGAGCGCGGCCCACCCGAGCATCTACGCTCGGACAACGGACCTGAGTTCACGGCGCAGCTCGTGCGCCGATGGCTCGCAAGGGTTGGAGTGCAGACGCTCTTCATCCAACCTGGTAGTCCGTGGGAGAACGGCTACAACGAGAGCTTCAATGGCAAACTCAGGAATGAGTTCCTGAACGGAGAGATCTTCTACACACTGCATGAGGCCGTCGTCCTCGTCGAGCAGTGGAGACGCTTGTACAATACGATCAGACCCCACACCGCTTATGGTGGCCGACCCCCGGCCCCGGAGGCGATTAAGCCATCAAATTGGTTCCTTCGGATGCCAGTACTCCAAGGTCCTCCGATGGCCCAGCGTCTAACATAAGTCGTGGTACCGAAGTGGGGGGCACGTCACCCGCCGCGAAGCTACTCCCCTGACAAGCGGGCAATCGCCTCGTCCAGAAGCCGCCGGTACTCACTGCGATCCCCGGGCTCCAGCCAGGCGTCTCTCGCATCCACCCGGCGCCATATCTCGTCGATCACTTCAGTTAGAAAGACGGCTGACGCTCTCGAAGCATCGTTGGCCGTGGCATCTACGAAGTAGACCGGCGTGGTGTGCGCGAAGGTGTAGTTGTCCCCTGAATACCGTGCCTTGCCTCCCCTGGCCCGGACGGCGATCCAGCGCGCGCCGTCCACGGGGATCGACTCCCGCACGCTCAGCCGATCCTGACCTTCCGGCACAGGAACGGTGAACACAACGGCACCATCGACAATGATCTCGACCACGTCTACGGGCGCGATGGTGGCGAGGTCCACCTCCACCATCACGCGGTCTCGGCTGCTGACTTCCGATCCGGGCTCCTGGCCATCGACCTCGGCGAAAAGAAGCGGCCCGTTCGTCGCAATCGTACGCCCGGCCCTCACAGCATCGATCCACCCCCGCCAGCTCGTGGGACCATCGAGTCGAGCATAGGTACGCGCGGTTCCACCTGACGGATCACGCCAGACGTTCGAGAAGTTGTCGGTACCGCCTGTAGCCGTCAGCCGCACGCCGACGTTGAGCATGTGGTAGTACATGTCGGCGCTGGCCAGCTCGTCCGACGCGATGGAGACGATGTCGTAGAAGTCACCACGACCCAGGACGGCGTGGATGGGGATGTCGGACTGAGCCGCGAACTCAGGCGTCCCCACGGCTGCGTTGTTGAACGTGTAAGGATGCATGAAGCCACCAATGCCCCCGAGCGCACGGATGCTATCGAGGTACATCAGCTTCAGACCGTCCGCCAGGTAGGGCGACCCGGACGTGCCCCCAATGAGAGGCATGATGAACTCGTTCACTCCGAGCAACCCAACGTGCCCGAACGACCCGCGAAATTCTTGCGTGTAACGCAGGATGTAATCCTCGGTCGATCCCGAGTAGTCCTCGCCGGTGAGGTCGCTCCATCGGCCCATGATCTTGGTCCCATCCATGTGGATGAGATCATTCGTGACGTGCAGGTCATCTGCTCGGAGCTGACCGAAAAAGTCCTCTTGGGTCAGCCCGTACCGACCCTCGTGCAGGTCGTGCGTGTGTGTGTCGCCCGACACCCAATTGGACTGGCCGGGATCCGCGAGTCGTTCCATGTGAAGCTCGACGGTCACAGTTCGACCCGCCTCCGCATGTACGATCTCGTCCGCGGGGATCCACTCGAAGCCCCGTAGGGCCTCTACTCTCACATCCCCGGCGGGGACCTCGATCTCAAAGTCACCGGTGGAGTGGAAGTAGTGGATTTCGTTGGCTGGACTCACGCGATGAAACGCCCCCGACGGTACGTAGCCCCTTCCATCCGATGCCAACATCTGGATGCGGGCAGGCACGACCTCGCCGTCGGGCCCGAGCACCCGTCCGCGTACCGTGGCCGTCTCGTACATCGGTGACAGCCGCGTCTGTGTGACGGGCTGCCACGCCGCGTTTCCACCACCGAAGCGGGATGTCACGTAGAGGGAGGTAGGTCCCTCATGGTTTCCCACGAACGCCATCAGCGTACCGTCAGGACTCAACGCGGGGGAGAATTCGTCGAGAGGCTCGTTGGTCAGACGGACCCTGTTTCCCCCGGTGGCCGGGACCGTGGCCAGGTCGTAGGAGCCGGCAGCGTCCGAGGCGAAGACGAGGGCGGTACCATCCGGAGTCCACGTGGGAGCCGTCCGGTAGCTGGTCTCCTCGTAGTGCACGAGTTGAGGTTCGCCGCCCGACATGGGCTGGGTCCAAATGCCTCCGCTTCCAAGGCGGCCGCGGAGTCCCGCAATGAAGGCGAGCGTCGATCCGTCTGGAGAAGGGGCTGGTTGAAACTGGTTCCCTCGTCCGCCGACCACAGTCTGGACCTCTCCCGTCGCCATCTCGTATCGCATGATGTCGAAGTCGGAGCCAGCAGCCGATGCGAAGACTACAAATTGCCCATCAGGCGTCCATGCCGGTTGAACGTCCACGGCGGCATCGGATGTCAGGCGCTCGAAGTCAGAGCCATCGGTCCGAACCACGGCGATGTCGAGCTCGCCGTCTGTGTCCACCGCGAGTGCGATCCACTCTCCGTCGGGACTCCACGTCGGTTCGAAGTGGTAGCCAGGTCCCTGCGTAATGGCCCGCGCCTGATCCGCACCGACGCTCTGGATCCATATATCGCCACGCATGGAGTAGGCCAGTGCCGAGCCATCGGGGTGCCAGGCGGGGTCGAGCGGCCCGCTGGTGACTGCCGGGAGCATGTGAAGTTCGACCCGGGTCGAGAGCCCGTAACGAGGGATCTGCGCGTCGGCTGCTGGGGCGGCGGCCAAGCCCGCCAGGCAGACGAGAGGGAGGATATATCGCATGGGGCGCAACGTAAGGCTGGCTGGGAGGAGGGGACACCGCACGCTACCCAACAGGCTGAGTGGCTTGTGTGTCTCGTTGGTTGCAGCACCCTTCCATGCCCAAGTCAGTACAGAAAGAACAGTGAATGAGCCGTTCGACTATCGTTACCATCGCACTGATCATCACAGTTTCTGCGACACTCCCAGTCGAACCCGCTCATGCGCAGGAGTCCGGTAGCGGCGGTCCGACCTCGAGCGCGACCGCTCCACTCGTTCCGCTCATCGCGTACCGATCGAGTAGCGCCCTCGACATCAGCATGGATGGGCGGATCGAAGAGAGCGTGTGACAGAACGCTATCCCGATTTCGGATTTTACCCAGCAGGAACCCGTGGAAGGGGGCCAACCGTCGGAACGCACCGAAATCCGGGTGATCTTCGACGAGAACAACCTCTATATCGGCGCGATCATCTACGATGACCCCAGTCAGATTCTCGCCTTTCAGCGGGAACGCGACGCGAGCCTTGGGACCGATGACCGCTTCATGTGGATCCTCGACACCTTCCTGGATGGCCGCACGGGCTACTTCTTCGAGATCAATGCCGCTGGATTGATGGGTGATGGCGTGATCGGCGCTGGCGGAGGGCGTGGCGGCCGTGTATGTACGACTGGCGGCCGCATCGTAGACGCGACGGGCGACTCATCTATCAATGGACTACGTTCATTGCAGGAGTTGGCACCTTATGGAATTGCCACCTTCCACAGGTTGCTCCGGCGTCTGAGGGCCTATCCCTCAGCCGGTCTCGATGAGGATATGCTGAGCGGGACTTTGTACGGGATGAGTAGCCCGGGTCAACGGGCTTGAGAACCGCCCACGTTTGTGGCACCGTATCGGCTCCGACCCGCTCTTACAGGATGCGAAGTGACCCAGGACTGCCCCGTCGACCATGAAGCCGCCGAACACGCCGCCAAGGTGTTGCCGGGCCCAGTGCGTCGAGGCGTCTACTTCTCAATAGGGGCAACAAGCGTCGTTCTGGGAGTGATCGGGATCTTCGTGCCCCTCTGGCCGACGACGTGCTTTCTGCTCCTCGCCGGGTGGTGCTTCGCCCGGAGCTCACACCGAGCCGAACGTTGGCTCCATGAAAACCGGTTCTTCGGTCGGTATCTGGCTGACTACCGGGAGCGAGGCATCATCTCGCCGCGTATCCGACGGACCTCTGTCGTTACCCTCTGGCTGTTCATTGGGGTGTCAGCGTTTTTCTTTGCCAGCCGCCTGTGGGCTGTGGTGCTGCTACTTCTGGTAGCCGGCGCGGTGACTGTACATCTCTACTCGCTGCCCGCCGAAGCCAGGGACAACTCAGCAGCCTGACGTTGGTCAGCTAGCTGGAAGGTTGGCCGAGCTCTCCGACGGTGCCGCCGCCAATTCGTTCGACCACGCTCGCGCCAGAACCGCGACGATCATCGCGGCCAGCAGATACCCGAGCATAGCTCCCGAATAGGCCCGGTCGAGCACAGACTCCAGGGCATCCAAGAACACTACCGTACCGAAGACGATCGGAGCCAAGGCCGGCAGAAGTCCAATCACGTGGACGAGGCCGTAGATGGCTGCTGCGCCGACCAGTCCACCTCCCACCCACATCACCAACGAATCCTGTAGGGCCGTCGGGACGATCACGATGCCCAAAGCGAGTACCGCGTAGCCGGTCACGCTCCCGAGGAATGGATGTCCGCGGAAACGACGCATCGCCACCGCAAGGAGCAGCAAGGCAGACGTCACGAAAAGGAGTGGCACAATCCTATCGATGGGTGGAGACAGCAGCGGTATGAACGTCGCGACCCCAGAGTAGTCTGGCAGCGACGGCATCCCGCCGAGGAACGCAGCCGCGAAGCTGCCGGCCCCCGCCACGATCAGTCCCACGGAAATGCCAACCCACTGTGGAGGCCGGACCCGTGCCGCGGGTTCGGCCCAGGAGTGCCCAAGAGCGATGACGAGCCCGATCGCGGCGCCTGCGATCACCGTCACCAAGAGGAGCCCGAGCGCAGCCCCTCCTACCTGGAATCCATACGGCTGACTCGTCAAAAAGCGAGATACAGTGACCGGCCACTCGTTCGCCACCGACATCCCAAGCGCCACGGCCGCCAGTGCAGAGCCCTTCCAGACCGGCCCCACCTTCAGTCCTCCCCTGCTCCACACGACGATGGCCACAATCGCCCCCACTCCGAACATCAAGATCAGCGTGAAGATGAGTCCGACGCCCAGGATGGACCGCCGACTCTCCGAGTCACGGCGCGCGCGCTGCCACTCCTCAGGGATGTGCACGAAACGGCGCACATTGCCGACCTCATCTCCCAGCACGGACACTGCTGCCCGCCCCTCGCCGTCCACTTCGGTCAGCACCGCCCTGTCTCGGAAAGTGAAGTTCCAGTCTGTGCGGGCCTCATGAGTCGTTTCTTCTGCCCCGACCTCTTCCCAGTCACCCGGAGGGAGTGCCGCCTCGGCCAGCCGGCGGGCCGCTGGCGCCCCGAGCATCGCCCCCGCTCTCCCCTCTGGAAGCGTGTGCACGATTCGTCGGAGCGATCCGTCCACATTGAGGTTCACTAGGAACTCCTCGACCCTATCCTCGGGATCGGCAGTCCAATCGACATACCGGACAACCCACTGCGGAGGGGAAAGGAAGTCTCCCGCGAGCGCGTCGAATGTCTCGAAACCTGCCTCCGCAAAGACGTATTCGTGACCCTCAGACGCACCGCCACCCGTGAAGGCCCCAGGAGTCCACCCGCTGATGTCATGGCCGCTCGAAGTGAGGGCTTCGTTAGCGATTTCGATGGCATGAACACGCGTGACTTCGAACCGGGGAGGCGCCTTGTCGACCATGAGCGCACCAAGCCACAGCGCAAAGCCCACGGCTCCCATCACCTTAAACAGAACTGCCGGGAGCGGGAGTCGAGCGGCAGCGTCCACGGGGACGGCTTCCTCCACTACTGGCGCCGCTGAACTCTCACGGAGTGGTGGAGCTTCGGCAGGCGGTCGCTCAGGGACAGGTCGGGGACTCCAGGCGCCATTGAACGCCCACGGGGGTGCGTAAGCTGTCCCTCGTCCTCCCCTGCGGGCCCACAACACGACCGCCAGAGGAATCGCCCCCACCAACACGATCACGAATTGGTCCACAACTGCGTCCGACGCGAAGAGCACGCTGGAAATGAGGGCCAAGTCGTAGAGGAAATGCGTGATAATGGTCGGGACAAGACCGAAGAAGACGTACACGCTGCCCCACACAAACGCCGGCAGAGAAAGTTCGATCACCCTGGCATAGGCCGGCTGCTGCGGGTAGTTCGCGTGCCCTGCAGCGAAGACGACGGCTTGGAACGCCACCATGCCCCAGATCCACATGTTCTTCCGTCCGTACCGTGCCCCAATCAAAGCAGCACAGGCGATCGGCACCGCGCGGAAGATGCTCTCCTCCCAAAACGCTGCGAACAGCGAGATGGAGACGGCCTGTAACCAAGGGAAGTAGGTGGCGAGCAGATCGGGCTGCACCAAGGCGTCTGCTGGAGACCACCACCCGTCCAGGCGTGCGGTCCCCAGGTAGAAGAGAATCACGTAGCCCAACTCGAGGCCCACCAGGATATACGCACCAACGGTCATCCCGAGGGCGGTATTCGACGCAGCCACATCTCGGTTCCAGAAGGGCCATTGCTGGAGATGCTCCGGAAACGCCTTCCTGCCGAGCGATTCACCGGCCAGGAAGAAGAAGGCGAGTAGAGGCGCCCCCAGGAGCGCGATGGCTCCAGCGCTAGAGATGTTCTGGAATACGAAGAGCTTCGACGAGAGCGCCGTGTCGTACCCCATCCACGCGAGTGGTAGGGCGTTGATCGCGTTCAGACCCAAGAGCGCTGCACTGGCCGCACCCCAGGCCAATGCAGTCCGCCACTCGATCCAGCGCCGACGCAGCAGAAGCGCGCTACCAACTCCCGCTCCGAGCAGCACGAAGATCAACATGAAAATCGAACTCGATACCAACGCAATCGCATCGTTGGTCGACCGCATATCCGCATACCTACGCGAGAACGCCTCCGGAACGAACACGAAGTGTGTCAGTTCAGTGAGCTGATCACCCGCCACCACGAGCCGCAGCCGAAATCGAGCTTCGGCGAGCGTGACGTCCTGACGTTCGTAGACGAAGGTGTGGTCTACGCGACCGCCGGGTTGCTCTTCCTCGGACGAATCCAGAAGCGAGTACCGACCGAGGTCGACCGGCCAGGCAGTGCCCGCCTCTTCTGCCACGGAGCGCGCCTGAGCTTCATTGAGGTTACCCGCGCCGGGGTCATCCTCCGCGCGTCTCACTCGAAATCCGTAAGGCTCACCGGCAGGAGAAAAGCGTACCCGCGTTTCCGTGACCTGGCCCTCAGCGAAAAGTCGCACCTGCCACTGATACGGCTGATAGACGCCTGCATCCATGAGATCTTGAAACGCGTCCCGACCGCCACCCTCGAGCTCGACGTACGTCTGAACCTCAGAGTCTGCCTGGCCAAAGGACGCCGCCGCGCGGGCGGAGTCAGGCCCCCACCCCATCCGGTCGGCGAGCGAAGACGCGTCAGCCATCGCCGCCGCGCGATCCATCGAGATATCGAGGGATACGTTGGGCAGGGCGACGGTGAACAGCTGGACCGCTGCGATCGCGCCTGCGAGCCCCAGCGCACTGAAGACGACCCAAAAGATGGGGCGCCGTGTCATCGGTAGTTCCTCATCCGGAGAAGATGGGGAAAAGGCTCCGTGCTCCGCCATGACGTGCGGCCTGCATCCGACCATTGCCCCGGCTCGCAGCGCCCGTTCGGTTATCGGATACAAAGCTCTTCATGAGCCACGACACCTCGACTTGAGTGTAATGATGCGTACGCCGACCGCTTGGATCGCCCTCCTGACGATCGTTCTCTTTTCCGCATGTGGAGGAACGACCAACGGCCCCGACATGCCGTCTCCAGAAGGGTCCGGAAACGCACGTGAGGGAGGCCCGGGCGATCGCGGCGGAGACTCGGATAGCGGCGGTGAAAGCTACGAGGACGTGATCGAGGATGCAGAATCCGACGAGGGTCTCTTTACGGTTCATCACAAGGATTCCGACTACCTCTTCGAGATCCCTGACGCGCTGCTCAGGAGAGACATGCTGCTCATCAGTCGAGTCTCCGGCAAAATGGATGGTCTTGGCGGATTCTCACCGGCCGGAGCCGCGTCGAACCGTCAGATGGTCCGGTTCGAGCGACAAGACGACCGCATTCTCCTGCGGAAGTACTCCGGCGAAGCGATGGCGGACGACACCTTAGCCATCGCTCTCTCGGTCAAAGCGAACTACTTCCCACCGATCTTGGCCTCTTGGGAGATCGAGGCTCGTGGGCCCGACAGCACATCGTCTGTCATTGATGTGACCGATTTCTTCGGAGGCGACACCCCGGCGATCTCCGGCCTCAGCCCCGCTCAGCGCCGCACCTACCAGGTCCGACGGCTGGACGAGGACAGGAGCTTCATTGGGAGAGTCCGCAGCTACCCGCAAAACGTCAACGTGCGCCATACGCTCACGTACGACGCAGGCGCCCCACCGTCCGATGCGCGGGCGAATACGATCTCCTTGGAAATGAATCAATCTCTCGTGCTCCTGCCCGAGGAGCCCATGAGGGCCCGGCATGCGGACCCGCGCTTAGGGTTCTTTTCCATCAATCGGATCAACTACGGGTTGGACGAGCAGAAGGCGGCCACAGAGACGTTCATCCGTCGGTGGCGCCTTGAACCGTCCGACGCCGCAGCGTACGCCCGCGGCCAAGTCGTCGATCCGGTGACCCCCATCACCTATTACGTCGACCCGGCAACACCAGCGCGTTATGTCGGCGCGGTGAAGAGAGGCGTGGAGAACTGGCAGGCGGCCTTCGAGACCGCGGGGTTCAGCAACGCGATCGTTGCGCTCGACGCACCGTCTCCGGAAGAAGACCCAGATTGGGATCCGGAAGACGTGCGTTTCTCGGTAGTCCGCTGGTCGGCGAGCCTGACGCGTAACGCTCAGGGCCCAAGCACGTCAGATCCGCGAACGGGTGAGATCATCGAATCGGACATCGTGTGGTACCACAACCACATGCGGTCCTACCGCAACTGGATGATGGTTCAGACTGGCGGTGCGAACCCGGACGCGCGTCAGCTCCCTCTGACGGACCAGCTCATGGAAGAAGCCATGGAGCAGGTCATCACCCACGAGATCGGTCATGCGATTGGGCTCCCCCACAACATGGTGGCGTCTTCGTCCTATCCGGTGGACTCACTCCGCTCACAGACTTTCGCGAGCGAAATGGGCGTTGCTCCCACGATCATGGATTACGCGCGGCAGAACTACATCGCGCAGCCCGGGGACGGCCTCCGTCCGGAAGACTTCCTGCGCCGAATCGGTGTGTACGACCACTACTCCGTCAATTGGGGGTACCGGCTCCTTCCGGACGCAGCCACCCCCGCGGATGAGTTCGATACGCTCGACGAGTGGATCGTCGCACGTGCAGACGACCGCATGTACAAGTACCTGCCGCAGGGCGGACTCGGGGTAAGTGACCCGCGGGCGCAAACCGAGGACATGGGAGACGACCCCGTCCGGGCCAGCGAATACGGCATGGCGAATCTGAAGCGCATCGTTCCCAACCTCGTCGCATGGACCACGAAGTCGGGTGAAGACTACTCCGACCTCAGAGAGATCTACGGCGAGGCGGTGGGCCAATGGAACCGGTACGTGGGGCACGTGGTCACGGTCGTCGCTGGCGTTCACGTCGACCTCAAGACAGCGGACCAGGACGGCGCGGTCTTCGACGGCGTCGAACGCACCGAGCAGAAGCGTGCAATGGCATGGCTGACGCGCGAAGTCTTCGACGCACCTGTTTGGCTCAACGTCCCTGACATTTTGGAGCGGATCGGGCCCACCGGAGGGAGCTTCGCGAACGTCTCGCGGCGACAGATTTCGATCCTCAATCGCCTACTCGATCCGCGCCGGATGGCCACGCTCTCCGAACTCGAGGCGACTCAGCCATCCGGTTCGTATCCGCTGGTGGAGTTCCTAGACGATGTCCGTTCCGGGGTCTGGCAAGATCTAAGCGCGGTGTCCGCCATCGATGGATATCGTCGCGCGCTCCAACGCGCATACCTAGAGCGGATGGAGTACCTCATGACCGAGGAGCCCGCGGGCAACCCGTTCCAGGGTGCCGCACCCGACGTAAGCAATTCAGACGTGCGGCCGCTCGTCAGGGCTCAATTGACCGACCTACGGGCCGACGTGGTGCGGAGGACCGGCAGACAGATCGTTCATCGCGTCACGGAGGCGCACTTGGATGACGTCATCGTTCGCATCGACGCAATTTTGGATCCGGGCAGCGAGTGATCATTTCGTCGCCCTCCAGGTCGGATTAACGCACCGGCACGAGCATCACTCAAGCGATTCACCATACCGTCGAAACTCAGTGTATGGCCAAGATCCTTGCAGGAAACGATGACAAAATCAGCCGGATGATCGAGGACTGACGACCTGGTCCTGATCGGACCTTAAGCAAACACCAGCATCCCCACTGCGACGCACCCCAACGTAGCCGTCGCGTTGTCGATTTCCTGAAATGGCAACGATTCTACCGCAGTGCCCGCCACGGCGACCCAGACCATGGGGAACGCGTAGGCAGAGAGCGGACCCGCGATCCATCCGCCCGAGATGAGCAGCGAAAGGCCGGCGACACCCCCAATCCATCCGAAGACAAAAGCCGCCACCGAGCCCGCCACCGACTTTTCAGCGTTCCAGGGCAGGCTTGGGGAGCGAATGGTCTTCCCGAAGACTTCGGCCATCCCGTCCCCTAGGATCATGAAGCCAAGCGCTGCCATTCCCACGGGAGACGTCCGCCAGAAGGTGATCGTGAGCAGCACGAAGACGCCGGAGTAGAACACAGGCCCACGAAGTAGGCCGGCAGGAGAACCCGCTCGCGAACCCGCCCGTACCGTGCCCGGGTCACTGACCCACCCGACTCCGATCGCTGTGAAGTAGAGCGCCACAGCAGTGGGGGGCACTGTCGCGATCCACCGAACCGCAGGCCCCTCTGGGTACAGAGTCCAGCTGAGGAGCACCAAAACTCCAAACCCGAAGTGGGCGACTTTTCGTCCTACCCACTCCGGATACCAATCCCGTTGGACCCCGAACGCCTGGACCCGACTTCCGACTGCCAGGACAGCCAGGACAGCGGTGATGATGACCACGGAAGAAAGATGATTGGCGATGTGACTAGGCGCCCTCCAACTCCGACATCCAGGCCCCGATTGCGCGGGCGAAGTAGCCGGGGTTGAACAGCGTCCAGTCTTCGAGACCGGTGGGCAGAGTGTACTCGGTTCCTGCTTCTTCTGCAGTCATGCCGCGCTCCAGCGCACGACGTGACGCCCCTTCGACGTGATCCAAGAGATCGATGTATAGCCCCATCGCTGCGTCGTCCGCTAAGGGCCCATGTCCGGGCACGTAGGTGGTCGGCTCTCTACGCCTCATCAGGCGCACAGCTTGTGAGAGCCGCGACGGGATCGCATCGACGTAGTTCGGGAACATCGCGTTCCAGACCAAGTCTCCACAGAATACGACCGACGGATCGGAGATTTCGATGGAGATGTCCGAGTCCGTGTGGCCGCGGCGTGGTACTACGATCAGAGATCGATCTCCCAGATCGATCTCCGTGGGGCGTCGCTGGTCGATGACCTGAGCCTCACTCAAGATCTCCCTCGGGGCACCGTTGTTCCTTTCCACCATGGTATCACGCGTGACCTCCGTCATCAGCACCTCAGGCGAAGACGCTTCTTTCGCTCCGCTGAGGCCGCCCGTGTGATCTCCGTGATAGTGCGTCGCGATCACGTGTGTCGGAGCCCTTCCCGCCAGACGGAGCGCCTGCTGCGCCATCCACCGAGCGCCGTCATCGGACCCGAAGGCCTCGATGACTACAACGCCGGCTCGACCCGAGACGATTCCGCCGTTGCACAAGGTGGTCCGGTCGGTGAGCGGATCCGAGACGAGCCCCCAAATACCCTCCGAGATCTGCTCGAGGCGACCCCACGGCTCGGACGCCACCACCGGGAATCGCTCCTGCCGGGTCCACACCCCTCGGCTCCACAGCGGCACTCCGGCCGCCATCAGACCGACGTGAGCCGCGCACGAAGCCGAATGTCCGAGAAAGTCACGGCGGGAATAGGCGCGGGGGTCTTGCAAGGGGCCTCCGAGAGCGTTCGTGATGGTGCCACCTGAAGCTACCAAGTCGCCCAGCGTGGAGCGAGGCGCACCGGAAGCGGCGCTCGAAACACTCGCGCAGCCGACACGCCCACCCCACCTTTCAGCACTCGAAAGGCCGTGTGTCTATTCCAGTACCGCCGAAGTTGACCCTAGCAGGATGGAGGACCTCCCATGCGGAATACCGCGTTTGGCGTTGCACTGATCTCCGCCATGCTCATTCCGGCACCACAAGTCGCCGCTCAAGGCCCGCTCGACGACCCGGAACTCCAAGAGTGGGAGGTCCCTTACGAGCAGTCGCGTCCGCGTGACCCGTTCGTGGCTCCAGACGGTCGCGTTTGGTTCTGCGGCCAAGCCGGTGCGTACATCGCAGTACTCGACCCCGACAGTGGTGAGTTCACGCAGTACGACACCGAGGGCGTCCGTCCCCACAACCTGATCGTGGCCGCAGACGGCATGGTCTGGTACGCGGGCAACGCTGCGAATGAAGGCGGTGTGGCGAGACACATCGGTAAACTCGACCCGGAAACCGGCGACATCGAACGTTTCATGATGCCGGACGAGCGCGCCCGGGACCCGCACACCATGGTGTTCGACTCGAAAGGCGACATCTGGTTCACGGTCCAGCAGGGCAACTTCATGGGCAAACTCTTCACCCAAACCGGTGAGATTCGCCTTGTGGAGTCGATCGCCGGCCACCCACGTCGCGGCAATCCCTCGGGAAGCCGCCCGTACGGAATCGAACTCGACTCCAATGACCGCCCGTGGATCGCGCTCTTCAACACCAACCACATCGGCACCATCGATCCAGAGACGTTTGAATTCGAGACGATCGAACTCGCGGAGAATGCCCTCCCTCGCCGCCTCACGATCACTTCAGACGACGTGATCTGGTACGGCGACTGGACCCGAGGCACGCTTGGCCGTCTCGACCCTGAAACACACGAGGTGACTGAGTTCCCGCTGCCGGGCGGAGAGGGTTCACGCCCCTACGCCGTGAACTCCGATGACTCCGACCGTATCTGGCTAGTTGAGACAGGGCCTCGCCCGAACAACGTCATCGGGTTCGATCCAATGACCGAGGAGATCTTCAGTCAAACCACGCCTGAGAGTGGTGGCGGCACGATCCGTCACATGTACTTCGACGCGGAAACGAACAGCATGTGGTTCGGTGCAGACACCAATACGGTTGGGGTCATGAAGCTCCCGCCGCGGAGACGCATCATCTCGGACTGAGCGAGTCTGCCACGTAGTACCGGCCGCCGTCCTCGCTCTTGCGGGGACGGCGGCCGACAGGGGGGCCAATGAGTAAGTGTCGACCCTCGCGAGGTCTTCGTCTAACCGTGAAGTACGCTGGCGTCGTGCCCCGCCGGATGCCAAGCTCCTGGGCATGAAGCATTCCCTTACCACTACCGCGCTCTTCAGCTTGGCACTCGCCGTGCTGACGCCCTCCCTCGCCCGTGCGCAACAGCCAACCGCGGAGCGCCTGATGGAGGACCTAGCCGTCCTGGCGCACGACTCGATGCAGGGCCGCGCGCCAGGCACGATCGAGAGTGAGCAGGCGAGGAACTTCCTGGTGCACTCGCTGAATGAAATGGGTGCGACACCGACGGGCAGCGGATACGAAGAACGTTTCTCTACCCTTCGTGGCTCGGGTGTGAATGTCGTGGGGGCGATCCCAGGCAGAGATCGGAACGCCCCTGTGATCGTGGTTACGGCCCACTACGACCACGAAGGCGTCCGGCGAGACGTGGTGTACAACGGGGCAGACGACAACGCGTCAGGGGTAGTGGCCGCGCTCGCGATCGGGCGAAGTCTTATGGCCGACCCGCTGAACAGCACAGTGATCATCGCGTTTGTCGACGCAGAGGAAGATGGGATGGTCGGGTCCGGCGCCTTCGTACAGGACCCTCCAGTTCCGCTGGATCGCATTGGCTTGAACGTGAACCTCGACATGGTCGCGAGGACCGACGGCCTTCTGTGGGCCGTCGGCGCGTACCACACGCCCCAGCTCAGACAGACACTCGAGGAAATCGCGAGGGACGCACGGGTCGAACTACGCCTGGGTCACGACCGGCCACGAGCCCCCGAAGGCGCGGACTGGACGAACTCCTCTGACCATGCGCCCTTTCACCGTGCCGGAATTCCGTTCGTCTATTTCGGCGTCGAAGATCACGTGGATTACCACAAACCCACGGACGACGTCGAGCACGTGAAGGCGGACGAGTTTCTGGCTTCAGTCGAGACGATCCTGTCCGCGTTGCGCGCGCTGGACGAGGTGGTCCCAACCCTTCCGAAGAGAACACCATGAGCGAGTCGAAACGCCGGTTCTCCGTTCCTCATCCGCTCGTTCTCCTCACCGGCTGTGTGATCCTTGCCGCGATGGCGAGCTACGTCCTGCCAGCCGGCGAGTTCGACCGCCGGGACGATCCCATAACCGGACGGAGTGTGGTCGTCGCGGGCACGTACCACGAGGTCGAATCAAATCCGGTGAATCTGTTCGACGCGATCGTCGCGCTCCCCAGGGGAATGGCGGATGCCGCAGACGTGATCTTTCTGGTCTTTCTGATCGGCGGAGCGTTCACGGTGATCGACGAGACCGGAGCGCTCAGACGCGGTGTGACCTCTCTGATCCGGAAACTGAAGGGGCGAGATCTACTCGTCATTCCCATCGTCTCGATCTTCTTCGCGATGGGCGGTGTCGTCGAGAACATGCAGGAAGAGATCATCCCACTCATACCGGTTCTGATCATCCTGACGCGCAGGCTCGGATTCACCCCACTCGTGGCCGTCGCGATGAGTGCGGGGGCAGCTTTCGTCGGCTCGGCATTCAGCCCGATCAATCCCTTCCAAGTCACCATCGCCCAACAGTTAGCGGAACTGCCGGCCTTGTCGGCGGCAGGATTCCGCATCGTCTTCCTGCTCCTCGCGCTCACCTTCTGGGTCAGCATGACCATGCGCTATGCGGCCCGCACCAGAGGCGCCTCTGAGGCAGTCTCAGACTCGGATGAAGAGGGAGTCACCGGGGCGGACTGGGGCATCTTCGGGCTCGTCGGGGCGACGTTCGTGCTCATCGTTGTCGGGATGCTTCAATGGGGTTGGGGCTTCGACCAACTATCGGCGGCATTCTTTATTATGGGACTCATCGTCGGCGGCCTCGCCAAGATGGGCATGTCCGGCACCGCCGAGGCATATGTGAAGGGGTTCCGAGGAATGGCCTACGCGGGAATCCTGATCGGGTTCGCGCGCGCCATCTACGTCGTGCTCCAGGACGGACGCATCGTGGACACGATCGTCCACGGCATGTTCACACCGCTCGAAGGCCTCCCGGTCCTGGCATCGAGTCTCGGAATGATCGTGGCCCAGGCAGCCATCCACGTCCCGGTGCCCAGTGTCAGCGGCCAAGCCGTGTTGACCATGCCTGTGCTCGTGCCGTTGTCCGATCTCCTTGGAATGTCGCGACAGGTCACGGTGCTCGCATACCAGTACGGCGCCGGACTTTGCGACTTGATCACGCCAACAAACGGTGCCCTCATGGCGATACTCGCCTCCGCCGGCGTGCCTTACGAAGACTGGATAAAGTTCACCGTGCCGCTGTATGGCGGGCTCATCGCATTGGGTGCAATCTCGATCGCGATCGCTCTAGCGATCGGGTTGGCCTAGGGTCAGGTGCAGCATCGACAGTGACGTTGTGATACCCGTCGTCGCCGTGGTCGCCTCACACGCCGGCCAGTACCTGGTCGGCCGACGCCCCTACGAGAAGCAACACGGAGGGCTCTGGGAATTCCCGGGCGGCAAGGTCGATCCCGGAGAGACCCTACTAGAGGCGGCCCACCGGGAGGTCGCAGAGGAACTCGCCATGGAAGTGACATCCGTCGGAGAGACACTCTTCGTGGGCCGTGACAGCGGGAGCCCCTTCGAGATTCACTTCGTCGAGGTCACGCTGTCGGGAGAGCCCATCGCCCTCGAACACATCGACTTGGGCTGGTTCACCCCAAAAACACTGCGCACCATGCCCCTGGCCCCGTCCGACGCCGCGTTCGTCGAGTGGGTCGCCGCAACCACCTGAGCGGGCTCCGGCCATTCGGTGCTACTTCTGCTTGAACGCTCTCATGAGGTCAGCAGCCCGGGCCTTTGGGATCTCACTCTTCAAGCCATCCTGGGTCGCAGCCCCCCTCCCGATCACGGCACCCTCATGACGGATCGCGACAGGCCCCAGAATGTCTTCGGAGAGCCCTACGGGTTCACGCGCTACCAAACTCTGCAACTCCTCAGACGTCACGGTCTGGACTCGGTTCGATAAGGCGTCCCCAAGCCAACGGAGAAGGTCGTTGGTCGGTCGCGCCCGACCTCGAGAGTCGAAGTCCACGGCTCTGAAACCCACTGAAATAGGGCGCCACGGACCTTCCTTCCACGCAGGAAATGGCCATTCCTGGAGCGTGTGAAGCCACAGACGCCCACCCCTCAGAATGAAACTTGAGCCATCAAAGACCTCGGGTGGAACGCCGAATCGACCCGTCAGCTCGTCCGTAGCAGCACGCACGAGATCGGCGGCGACCGCATCGTCGGCTTGTTCGCCGGGAGTCGCAAAAAACGTAGGCGGAGCACTCCACCAGCCTTCATCCGCTACGCTTCCGTCGTCTAACTTGGTCAGCTTCGCGATGAAGAGACCCCCAGAATCGAGGTGATGCGGATAAATCCGCACCGCGCCCTCAAGCCGACTGTCGTAGCGCGTATCCCCGAAGGACGTGAGCCCGCGGGCGTGCGGAACCGGCGGTTCGATCCGCTCTAGTTCCACCGGCTGTGTACGCAGTGCGTGGTCGACGACCGCTTCGTTCTCCTCTGGTGCAAAGGTGCACGTGACGTAGAGAATCGTGCCGCCCGGCCGCGTCACACGAATGGCTTTCTCGAGCAGACCGCGTTGCGCGCCTGTCACGTATCCCTTGAACGACTTGGACTGGAAGGGCGCCTTGCCCCCACTCCTCCGGAGCGTGCCCTCCCCAGAGCATGGAGCGTCGACCAAGACACGATCGAAGGAAGCCTCTTCCGGAAAGTCACGTCCGTCGCCCGAGACGACGAAGATGTTCGGGTGTCCCAAGCGGTAAACATTTCCGAGGAGGCCGCGTATGCGGCTCTCGCTGATCTCTCCCGCCACCAGGCACCCGGTGTCGCCCATGAGGTCGGCGGCATGGGTTGTTTTCCCTCCGGGCGCCGAACACAGGTCTAGGACACGCTCGCCCGGCTTCGGGTCTAGCAGAGGAGCCGCCACCCCAGTCGATGCCTGCTGCACGTAGAACAACCCTAGCCAGTGCTCTACGGTGGCCGAGATCGCGGTGGGTCCGTCCGCGACTTCGAAGAAGCCCTCGAGCCCTGGCTTCGGCACGACGCGGAAGCCCTGAGCAGCCAGTCGCTCGACCAGCGCTTCTGGCGAGATTCGGCCCGTGCGGGTCCGAATCACAGAAGGCTCAGGACGTCCGGCGGCCTCGGTGAAGGCGGCCCAGTCGTCCACGACGTCCCGATACCGCTCTAGGTCGACCGCCTGCCGACGGGGTGGCCGCGGATTGCGGCCCCTAGAACGGGAGAAGGCCTTCGTCCGTTTCGTCTTCTTCTCGGACGAGCGTCAGGATGGCGGCCTGAGGAACCACTAAGTACCGAATCCCTTCGAACGTGATCTCGACCGCGGCATTCCGGAAGAAAATCGCATAATCCCCCAGACGGGCCTGAAGCGGGACGTACCTAGGCTCCGGCGAACCGATCTTCCAAGGCTCGTTCCCGAGCTCCGTGGGCGCCGACACCGCATTCCCCGGACCGGTGGCCCGCACAATCCCGCCTTGAACCGGCTGGCTGTCCACCGCCGTGGCGGGGAGGTACAGCCCGACTTTGGTGCGGTCTTCACCTTCTTCCGGCTCGATCAAGACACGATCGCCGACAACGATGAGACGCTTCTTTGAATCCGTCATGGTGACCCTCGTAGGGTCCAGCGCACAGGCGCCGGAGTGGGCAGGTAAGGTCAACCCAATACCCCCTCCACTCAAGAGGACTCGGCGAGCGGGCTCGCTCCTTACTCGTCAGTTGGGCCCCGGGCGGTGCATGCGCACGCTGACCCTCACTTCTCGGGCCCGCGATGCGACGCCTTCAGAGGTCGCACCCAAGAGTCGATCCACGGAAAAACCCTCTACCGCCAGGGCACCAAAGGCGGCCCCGCTGGCCATGGCTTCTTCCATACCCAACCGATCAGGCCAACTCCGGGCCAAAGCCTCCACGAGTCCACCTGCGAAAGCGTCCCCAGCTCCGGTGGGATCGATGACCTGACTGGGCCGGGCCCCGGAAGCAAGAACAGCACGATCGTGACCAAACGCGATCGCACCCTCTTTCCCCCGTTTCACGACCACCCAAGAACACCCCGCCTCGAGTAGCGTTCGCACCCCACTCTCGCTCTTCCCGTTCCCCAGAAGCACGGCCTCTTCTTCATTGAGCAGGACGACGTCCGCGCTACGCGCCACCAGTTCAAAGTCGGAGCGCCGGTCCCGAATCCAGTGAGCCATGGTGTCTAAGACCACAAAGTCCGGCGTTCCTGCTGAAGCCAAGACCGCGGCCTGGATCGAGGGGTCGGTGCTGCCCAAAAAGAGCGCCCTCGGGTCCTTCTGCCCTGTATCGAGTCCAGGTGCGGCCCGGTGAGCGGTCTCCCGATTCGTCCCGAGGGTCTCACGCGACCCGTCGGGCGCATAACGCACCTGCCACTTGAAGGTCTCCCCCGGATGCCGTTCGATCCCGTCGGTTCCGATGCCTGCATCCCTGAGCCGATCCAGATGCCCCTGCGGAAAGTCCTCGCCGACCACACCCAGCAGTTCAACAGCACATGAGACCCGTGCCGCTGCTCCGAAGTACGGGGCGGACCCACCGAGCACATCCTTGGCACTCTTCGCACCGCTCTCGATCGTATCCAAGGAGACGGTGCCCACAGCCAAGACCGCGGGTGCGGTCATACGAGCACGCCGGCAAAGGCTGCGGTCAAAAGCGCGGCGAGGAGCCCCGCGAACATGGCCTTCACGCCGAGTCGGGCGAGATCGTGCCTCCGTTCAGGTGCGAGCTCCCCTACCCCGGCGATCGTCATCGCCACGGACCCGAAGTTGGCGAACGTCGCCAAAGCGTAGATCGAGATCACCAGCGAACGCGCCTGGAGCTCCGTCCCAGCCGCGAGCACGCCCTCGAGTTGGACAAACGCGACGAATTCGTTGACGACAAAATCCACCCCGATCAGCTGACCGACGATGGTGGCATCGACCCAAGGTATGCCAAGCATCCATGCCACCGGCGCCAGCAACCAGCCGAGCATCATCTCGATCGTCAGTCCGTCGATGCCCACGAGCCCACCGGCCCACCCGACGATGCCGTTGGCCATCATGATCAGCGCCACGAAGGCAATCAGCATGGCCCCGACAACGAGCGCCAGGCGAAGCCCCTCTGACGCACCGCGCGCGGCCGCATCGATGACGTTTACGTCAGGATTCTCGACGGTGGTCTCGAGCGAATCCGCAGTGACCGGAGTGCCCGTTTCAGGAACCAGAAGCTTCGCCATGACGAGGGCCGCAGGAGCCGACATGATCGACGCTGCGATGAGGTGTCCGGCCGCCTCTGGCTGGTACGGCAGCAACATCCCAGCGTAGGCTGCGAGCACCCCTCCACTGATCGTCGCCATCCCTGCAGTCATCAGCGCCATCAACTCGGACTCGGTCATCTTCGCGATGAACGGCTTCACAACCAGGGGCGCCTCCATCAGCCCCACGAAAATGTTCGAGGCCGCACACAACGTCTCGGCTCCAGACGTCCGCATGGTCCGCTGCATAACCCAGGCAATCCAGCGCACGACGGCCTGCATGATCCCAAGGTGATACATCACGGTCATGAGAGCCGACACAAAGATGATGTTCGGGAAGATGCGGAAGGCGAAGAACGCGCCCGTGCGGGCGACTGAACCCGCCTCAGGACTAAAAAGCCCGTTCGCATCGACCGTCCCTACCGGCACGTTGTCCGACACGAGATTGCCGAAGACGAATCGGCCACCCTGCTCCGCATAACCGAGCACCGCCCGGACGAGGCCGTTCATCCAATCGAAGAACGCCACACCGAATGGGGTCTGAAGCACCAAGAAGGCGAACGCCAGCTGCAGACCCAGGCCCCAACCGACCAACCGCCACGAGACCCTGTCTCGGCTGCTCGAAAGTCCCCAAGCCACTCCGATAAGCATGACCGCGCCCACCGCAGCACGCACACGGGCCGGCGCCGTAGCTGCGAAAGCCGGGTCCTGGAAGAGCAAGGAAAGCGCCGTCAATGGAAGTCCAGAGACCCGTCTGTCGAACCTTCGTTAGCCCCGGCGCCGGAAAAGACAAGCGAACGGAGCTCTGGGCCTTCGTCCTGGATACCGATGACCGCCATGTAGTACCCGGTCACCTCCTGCCCGCCAGCATTCAGAGTATACGTGCCGAGGCAGAAGCTGAGGCGCTCACTCACGTCGAAGTCCAGAATGGACATGGTCACGTCTCCTGCCGCCGGAAGGAGGCGCTGAAGCGAATAAGCCGCATTCGTCTTGCCTACCGCAGGGATGTCGTAGGGGAACCGCACCACGACCCCGGGCGCCATCATAGCTACGGCGCCATCAAAATCGTCGTTGTTCCAGACATATTGCCACTCGGACATGAAGCTATTCACAGCGAAGTATGAGTTCACCTGCCATTCTGCTCGGTCGTTCTGTCCATTCAACGCGCGCACGCCAAAGGCAGCCCGGATCGAATCCGGCGAAACATGCAGCGGATCTCCAGTGAGAAGCTCTGGAGCTGTGGGCGCGCCCGAACCATCGAAGGACAAATATACCTTGGACCGGATCTGCCAATTGAAGCGATCCCGCATGGCGATCGTGAGGTGAATCCCCTTGTTGTCTCCGCTCGGCTCGTTCGAATCGGCGTCGTAACGACCATACATGAAGGCCATGATCCCTGAAGCCCCGAACTCGTCCCGCCAGGTATCCAGGGTCGCCATGGTCGGCAGTTGCGAGGAAACGTATTCGCGGACCGCCTCACCCCCGGCCAATAGCTGCCCGTCCGGAGTCAGGAGCGTCACTTTGTCGGAATAGAGCCTCGCCAACTCGGTCCGGTTGTCCCGTCGCCAGACCTCATCGATGCGAAGCATCAGGGTGTCCATACCCGCCAACGCGTTGGCGTTGAACTCAGCCTTATACGCAGCCAGCGCTCGCCCATCTCCACCTGGCAAGGCCCCCGCAAGCCCGGAGGTCCCCTGCATCAGGTCTGCTGTGTTCGCGGCACAGCCAGACATGAGAAGGCAACCGGCCCATAGAAGCGCGGGACATGCGCGATGTAAGCGAACAGGGTTCATCAAGGCGATTCGATCACGTGGGATGAATAGGCGTCTCGAAAAATGACACCTCTGAGGTCAAAAAGGCTGGATTCCGGGTCCGTCCAAAGAGAGCGAAACGCTCAGCCACCCGGAGGCCAAACAACGTATGGGACCTGATCCTCATCCGGAACCGCGAAATGAGTCCGTAGCGAGTCCAACTGTAGAGCAAGGGTCGCTCGCACGTCGGCATACTGCGGATCGGCATGGACACTGGAAAGTTCGTCCGGGTCGGCCACCAAATCAAAGAGCTCCCACTCATCGATCTCGTAGTAGTGGATCAACTTGTGCGTCTGTGTACGCACGCCGTAGTGACGCCGCACCATGTGCCATCCCGGGTACTCGAAGTACTGATAATAGATGGCGTCTCTCCAATCGGCTGGCGCCTCTCCGTCAAAGAGTTCGACCATGCTACGACCTTGCATAGAGTTCGGGATCGAGGCCCCAGCCAAGTCCAAGAACGTCTCGGCGAGGTCGAGATTCTGAACCATCGCGTCACTCACGGTGCCCGCCTCGATACCGGCCGGCCACCGGATCAGCATGGGGGTACGCAGCGACTCCTCGTACATCCATCGCTTGTCGAACCAGCCGTGGTCGCCCAAGAAGAAGCCCTGGTCAGAGGTGTACACCACCACCGTATTGTCCGCGAGGCCCTCCTCCTCCAAGTAGTCGAGTACCCTGCCCAAGTTGTCATCTACGGAGGCGATCGCCCGCAGATAGTCCTTCACGTAGCGCTGGTACTTCCAGCGGACGAGTTCATCTCCTTCGAGGCCGGCTGCTTCCAACGCTTCATTTCGGGGCACATAGGCGGCGTACCATGTCTCGAGTTGCGCTTCCGTCAGATTCGCAGGCGGCACGAACTTGAGATCTCGGTCCGTCATGTCGCGCGCAATCGTCATCTCCTGCGTCTGGGCGGCACTCGTGCGGCCCTCCCAGTCGTCGAAGAGCGTGGACGGCTCAGGCAGCTCGATGTCTGTATAGAGATCGAGTTGATCTGGGCCCGGGGCCCACTCTCGGTGAGGCGCTTTGTGTTGATACATGAGCAAGAACGGCTCGGACGGATCACGCTCCTGCCTCATCCATTCGAGCGCTCGGTCCGTGATGATGTCCGTCGTGTACCCTTCGTAGCGCACGCTGTCGGTTGGCGTGTAGAGCACGGGGTTGTAGTACGGCCCCTGCCCGCGAAGCACTTCGTAGTGGTCAAATCCTTTAGGGCTGATCTTGAGGTGCCACTTCCCGACAATGGCCGTCTGGTAGCCGACGTCCTGCAGGAGTCCAGGGAAAGTGACGGTCGCAGAATAGAGCGTGTCCCGATTCGTTGGGACGCCGTTCAGGTGTCCGTACTGACCGCTGAGTACCGTCGCTCGACTGGGGGCACAGATGGAGTTGGTGACGAAGGCATTCCGGAAGAGAATGCCCTCGGCCGCGAGGCGATCGATGTTCGGTGTCTGATTCAACACCGATCCATAGGCGGACACCGCATGTGCTGCATGGTCGTCCGTGAAGACCAGGAGAATATTGGGGCGTTCCTGAGCAGAATCCTGCCCTTGCCCCGAGCATCCTGCGATCGCCACGAGCACGTATCCGATCCGTCGGCGCACGTTCATGAATCGAGCTCCAAGATCAAAGCGTTCGCCCCCCGGAGTCGGGTCCCCAGGATCCTGCCGATGCTCTTCTGGATCTTCATCGCGACTTGGGGACGTTCTTCACTGAGCTTGGAGAACGCATCAAACGTGAGTTCAAGCACCTCGAGTCGACCCGTGGCCCGCACGCCCGCGGCCCTGGGGAGTCCATCCAGTAGAGCCATCTCGCCGAACACAGTCCCCTGAGACAACGTCGCGAGACGGCGACGTCGGGTACCACCTGGAATCGGGATGGACACATCCGCGTCTCCGCGGCACAAGAGATAGAGTGACCGACTCGTGTCGCCCTCCACGAAGACAAGGTCCTCGGGATCGAAGGTCCGGCGTTCCATGATCAGAGACAGAGCCTCAAGCTCGTCACCTGCAATCTCCCACGCCTCTCCGAAGTCTTCGAGCGTCCACCCATTCTTATGACTGTCCCCGGCTCCAAGCTTCATGAGGAGCCCTTCCTCGAAGTGTTCGAGGCCGGCATCCGAGCTCTCGAACATTCGAGCGGCAGGAACTCCGTTGAGCACCAGGTCCTCCGCGAGGTCCGAGTTGATCGTCCCCGGCTGGACATATCCGAACGCCAACGTCGTCCCGCGCGACCTCAGCCGTTCGAAGGTCTGCCCCAGGACCTTGAAGCCGGTCGCGTCAATCCCGCTCACGCGTTTCATATCCAGAAGCACGAACTCGGCGCCCTTGTCCGCCAGATCCTCCGCACGAGCCGCTAGGGGATCACACGATCCAAAGAAAATCATACCCTCGAGTTGGATCACCGCGATCCGCTGCCCTTCCTCGACCAACAGGTCGGTCATGTACTGATCGCGCCGTTTGGTTGATCGGACCGTGCGGCCCGTCCGAACGCGCCGAATAGGGGAGCGACTCATCTGAGCGACGAAGACCAAGGCGGACAATGCGACCCCTGCCCCCACCGCGAAGACCAGCCCAGCGACGACTCCCACAGCAACAACGAACGCCATCTGAGCGACCGCGACAATATTGTCTCGTCGGTCCTCTGCCTCTGTATTCAGCGCTTCCTTGATCTGATCGAAGCTCCACCGGTCGAAGAGCCCCGACGCGATCACCATGATGAGACCGGCGATGGCCGCCTTCGGAATCATCGCGAGCGGCTGAGCGAGCAGCACGACCAATACGAGGACCGCTACCGCGTTCACCACACCGGAAACACGGGTACGCCCACCGGCGCTGTGGTTCACCGCCGCTCGAGCCAAAATCCCCGAGGTCGTGAGTCCGCCGAAGAACGCCACTGCGGCCGATCCGATTCCCTGCCCGATAAGCTGGTTGTTCGCGTCGAACCGCTTGTCTGCAATGCTCTGGTACGTAACCAAAGTGATCAGCGCGGAGATGGAATCGAGCACGGCCATAGCCAGCGCACCGGAAATCACCGCGGCGAGAAGCGTGAAGTTGGCGCTGTCAGTAAAGGCACTCACAATGCCCGCGAAATAGGCTGGCGTCGGCACGGCGGACGGTAAGGCGCCGAGGACGGGGCCCAACGGGACATCCCCTCCCACGAAATCGATCACGTGGTATAGGACCGTACCACTCACCAACGCGACGACCGCAACGGCGGGCTTGGGCATGAACTTGCTGCCTTTCCAAGCCAATCCTGCAGTCACTGCCGCCACGAGCATGGTAGCTGGCTGGATCTGACCCAGGCCGCCCAGCAATTCGAGCGGTGACTGCTTCGAAACCCCGAGAAACGGCCAGAACTGTCCGTAGATCAGCAGGATGGCGGTCGTATTCCGAATGCCGGCTACAACCGGATAGGGCATGAATTTGACCAGCCCGCCCACACGAAATGCACCAAGCAAGATTTGTACGCTTCCGCTGATCAGCACGGCCCCGAATGCCAACGAAAGCAGCAGGTTCGCGGACTCCGGGTTGGCCAAGTCGAATCGACCCGTGGCCAGCAATGACGCCAGCAGGGCAGCAAACGCCATGGACGTGGTCGCCTTCGGTCCGGAGATCATCCCCGGCGCGCCACCGAACAGTGCGGCCACTAGACCTGCAACTACGGAGGACAGCATGCCCGCCAGAATGCCCTGCCCAACGTATTCCGGACCGAGCGGGGCAAACGCGATGACGCCGGCTGCCACATTCCCGGTAATCGCCACGATCGCCGACGCAATACCTCCTGACAGGTCTCCGATCGCGATGCGGGTCTTAGGTGCGGCTTCCGGCATGAGGCTCAGGCAGTAGGAACAGTTAACGCGACACGATAATGCTTCATGTGCAAAACCATAGCGAGAAGGGCCCTAAAATTCGTAACGTGTGCACGAGCAAGCTTTACTTGCTCGCCGCAGTCGTTACGTGGCCGGGTGGCCAATCTCTCTGAAGGAGTATCCCGCGTGGCGTCCTCCCCCTCCGCGACGGACCATCCGATCTGGTCCGGGCTAGACCGAGATTTCCACACCGCCCTTCTCGAAGAAGGTCGCACCCCAGAGGGCGAAGCCCTCCGCCACAAGGCGGAGGCGCGCTTCATGTTCGCCGAAGGTAAGCCTTTCCTGCTGGGGCCTGCCCAAATGGTGCGAGCTGAGCTGGCCGAGACACTCCGTTTGGTGACAAAGACCTACCACCGCGCCATCGAGATCATCGTGAAAGCGTCCGTCACCGACGAGCACGTTCGCAGTGCACTCTCCGCTCCACCCGCCTTGGCATCGGACCTCAAGGCCGACAGGGACCCCGCCAACTGCCGGGTGCACATCTGTCGCCTCGACCTGATGCCGGACCCGGCCGGCGGATTCTGGATTATTGAGACGAACGCGAATTGCCCCGGCGGCTTCGTCTTCTCGGGGATCTGCAACAGAGCGTGGCGAGAGTTCATGGAGAAACGGGGACACACGATGCCGCCGGCACTAGCCCATGAAGAGAAGGCATTCATGGCGAAGTGGTTTCTCAAGGTCATTGAGCAAGCCACCGGCGCCCGGCCAGACTTCCTCGGCCTCATTCGAGAGGAAGGCGGCAACCGACTCGAGCTTGGAGACTTTGCGAAGCACCTCAACTGGGAAGGCGTGGGATGCGAAGAAGTAGATCCGCGAGAGATCAAGTACGACGGCCAAGGGCCGCCGAGTGCACGTGGTCGTGCGCTGACACACGCATATCAGAAGCTGGGAATACAGCCGTTCCAAAGGATGCGCCCCGAGTGTGAGCCCTTCGTTCAGGCGGTGCGAGATCGGGCGCTCTTCGTTCAGAACGGGCAGCGCGGCCGCTGGGTCGGTGACGACAAGTTGTGCCTCGCTGTGATGTCTGACCCAGATTTCAAACATCTATTCGACGAGACCGACTGGGACCTCCTTCAGAAGCACGTCCCGTGGTCACGTAGCGCTCGTTTACTCGATCCTCAGTGGTTGGACTTGGTGCGCAACGAACGGCATCGCTACGTGCTCAAGCGGGGTCTCGACACGCGCGGACAAGGGGTGATTATCGGCACGGGAGTCGACGCCGACCGCTGGTCCGAGGCCCTCGATGTCGCCATCGCCGAAGGCTGGCTAGTCCAGGAATACCATCCGACCACGTGGATCGAGTACGACGTCGATGCCCCTGACCTCCAACGTCACGACGTGGCACTGGGGGCTATCAACGGGGAACTCACCACGATGTTCATGCGGAGTTCGGGCGAACTGCGGGTGAACATGTCCCGCTCCGGGCGCATGCACCCGATCTTCCTCGGGGGCTGACACAGTGGCAGCCGTCTTCGAGTCTCTAACAGCCGTACTTCCCACGTTGGACGAGACGCATTCCCTCACGCATACCGTCGACGTGCTCGTCGGAGACCTCCGTGCGGAACTGGTCCAAATCCTAGTGATCGTATGTGATCGAACAACGGAAGGCGCGCTGTCGCACATCGATGCAGCGGTCGAGAAGTACCCAGACCTGGTCAGTGTGCATTGGCAGGACAAGCCATTCTTCGGCGGGGCCATCCTCAAGGCGTTCCAAGTCTCGACGGGCAGCCACACGATGCTCATGGCTCCGGATCTCGAAACCAAGCCAGAGGACGCCCACGTGCTCGTGGCCGCAGCGAAGGAGCACCCAGACGCCGTGATCACGGCTTCGCGTTGGGCGGGTGGGGGCTTCGAGGGGTATAACAAGGTCAAGCTGGTCGCGAATTGGGTCTTCCAAAAAAGCTTCGCGATCTTGTACGGGGTAAAGCTCACCGACATGACCTTTGGGTATCGAATTTTGCCCACACACCTCACCAAGACTATTAAGTGGGAAGAGGCCAGGCACCCGTTCGTCCTAGAAACAATCGTGAAACCGCTGCGACTCGGTGTAAGGGCCGTCGAGGTGCCTACGTCTTGGAAGGCGCGGGTAGAAGGTGAGTCGGTGAACCCGTTCATGCGTAACTTCGAGTACTTCAGACCGGGCTTCAAAACCCGATTTATGAACCGCGACGACATTGTCAAGTCGGACGAGCCAGAGTAGACATGTCCAAAGTCATCGTCACCACCACGATCAATCCGCCCACTGAAGCGCTGCAGAAGTTCGCGGCCATGCCGGAGTGGCAGCTCGTTGTCATCGGGGACAAGAAGACCCCGACCGACTTCCATATCGATGGCGCGATCTATGTCACGCCAGACGAACAGGAGAAATACGACCCCGAATTGTCGGAAGCACTCGGCTGGAACGTGGTTGAGCGCCGGAACTACGGCTTCTTATGGGCCAAGGACATGGGAGCCCAGGTCGTGGCCGTCGTCGACGACGACAATGTGCCGTTGGAAAACTGGGGCAAGCAGGTCTTCGTTGGGCAAGAAGTCGAGGTGGACTACTACGAGACAGACAAGCTCGCGTTCGATCCGGTCGCGGTAACGGAGCACAGTCACCTGTGGCACCGCGGATATCCGCCCCAATTGCTCGGCGAACGAGATTTTGGCGAGCCACAGCGGAAGATCGTCACACCGGATGTTCAGGCAGACTTCTGGAACGGGGATCCGGACATCGACGCGTTCTGCCGCATGCAATTCAAACCGGACGTCGTCTTCGACGCCTCACGCTTCCCACTCGCATCGAACAAGGTCGGGCCGTTCAATTCACAGAACACCTTTGTCAGTCCGGATTGGCTCGGAGAGTATTTCCTCTTCCCGCACGTCGGGCGCTTCATCGACATCTGGACGGCTTACTACGTGCAGTCGCGTGGCGCGACCCTGATTTATGGACCGCCCACGGTCAGGCAGGACCGTAACGTCCACGACCTGACGCGCGACCTTGCGGCCGAATTCGTCGGATACGAGCACACGCTGGCGCTCCTCCAGCGCCTGGAGGACGATCCCATGGCGATCTTCGATTTCATGCCAGAACGGGCCGGCGTGGCGTACCGCGCCTACCGGAAACACTTCGAGTAGAAGTCAGCTCACAGGTAGTGCGCCCGCCAGGGGGGGCCAGTTAGAATCCGAAATCCTCCCGGGACTCGAAACAGGCTATCGCATGCGCTTTCAGAAACTTTCCGCAGTCGTTCTCGCCGCCGCTCTGGTAGCGGCCGCCACTCCTGACTTCAGTGCGGCTCAGAACGTCCGGCAATCCGGGCGCTCGAATACCGGAATGGTCTCCGCGGCTCACCCCATGGCGACCGAGGCCGGCGTGAAGATCCTCGAGATGGGCGGGAATGCCGCCGACGCCGCTGTGGCCGCCGGCTTCGCGATCGCGGTCGTCGAACCGACCATGAACAGCATTGGGGGCCGCAACCAGATCTTGCTGCGGACTGCAGAGGGTGAATTCCACGGCATCGATGGGACGACGCAGGCGCCGTTTGACTACGACTACGAGACCGCCCCCCAGGCCGGCTACGGATATGCCGTGATCGCCGTGCCCGGAGCGCTGGCAGGACTGCTCAAGCTCCACGACGAACACGGTTCTCTCCCGCTGGCTAGCCTGATGGCGGCGGCGATCGACTATGCGGAGAACGGCTTCAGAGTTCTTCCAGCCGACGCCGCCCGTCAAATGTTCGGGATGGAACAGGCCATGGAGTTTCCTGGCACAGCTAAGGCCTACTACCGCGGGAACGGCACGCCCCACCAGGCCGGCGACCTCCTGCGGCAACCGGATTACGCCAACACTCTCCGCAAGATCGCCGAGGGCGGGCGGGAGCTCTTCTATGAAGGAGAGATGGCCGAAACGATGGCTGCGGACCTCGCAGCTCACGGCAGCGCCGTCACTCTGGAGGCGTTTAGGGAATACGTGGCTGAGGACAGTCGCATCGTCCGGGGCAGCTACCGGGGGTATGACCTCATCGGAACCGATATACCAGCAGCAGGCGTGCTCTCGATTCAAGCTCTCCAAATCATGGAAAACTTCGACCCGTCTTCGATGTCCGAAGCGGAATGGTTCGCCATCACCGGGCAGGCTCTGAGCTTCGCCTCGCGTGAGTTGAGAACGCTTGGCCCGGACAGCGCGACCACGCGTGCGATCTCAAAGGAATGGGCTACGCGGATGGCGGAGGAAATCGCAGCTCCAGCCATGGGCGACCGACCTGACTCCGAAGCCACGCCGATGGGGGAGAGCCCGTTGCCCCCCCTCGCCGACCGTGGGGATAACTTCGGCGGCCATACGACTCATCTAGCGACCGCTGACGAAAACGGGATGTTCGTTTCTCTGACACAGACACTCGGACCGAACATGGGCTCGAAAGTCGTGACGCCGGGGCTCGGCTTTCTCTACGCGTCGACATTGGGTGGGTACTTGGGACGGATGGAGGCCGGTGACCGTGCCCGTTCGAACATTAACCCGTTCATGGTTATGAAAGACGGAGAGGTTGTTCTCGCACTCGGCGCTGCCGGCGGTGGCTTGATTCCCCCGGCGGTCGTCCACGCGATCACGCGCGTGATCGACTTCGGCATGTCTCTCCCCGACGCACTTGCTGAACCCCGCGTCGCAGGTGCCCGTGGCGGCGGCTTCAACGCCGAAACGAGTCCCGACATCGGATGGACCGATGCCGAACTCGAACAAATGAGAGCCCTTGGCATCGACATCAACCCACAGCCACAAAGCGGCGCCTTCGGCCGTGTGCACGGAATCCAGTACGACCCGGAGACCAACACTTGGATCGGCGCAGCCGATCCCGATTGGGAAGGGAGCGCCCGCGGACCGGCGGCCCGCCGTCCCGGTAACTGAACCCGCTGACTCGACTTCAACGATCCGACCGACCAGACACGAGAACCTGACATGAGACGCAAAATTCTATTCACAGTGGCGGCCCTCGCCTTCCCGACCTTGGCCTCGGCTCAAGACGGAAAACAGATGGTCAGCGACTTCATCGACCAGAACGCCATGGCGTACGGCGATATCGCTCAAGAGATCTGGGACTTCGCCGAATTGGGGTACCTGGAGGAACAGAGTTCAGCCCTCCTCCAAGTGACCCTGCGTGACGCAGGCTTCGAAGTCGAGGTCGGAGTAGCGGGAATCCCCACCGCGTTCGTGGCCACGTTCAAGACTGGAGATGGTCCAGTGATTGGAGTCCTGGCGGAGTTCGACGCACTTCCAGGAATCACCCAAGACCGCCAGCCGGTCCGTGCCCCCATCGACAGCAAGCCGGCGGGACATGCCTGTGGCCACCACTTGTTTGGCACGGGATCGGTCGCTGCAGCCATTGCTACCAAGGAGTGGATGGAGTCCACGGGACAGCAGGGCGAGATCCGGCTGTACGGCACGCCGGCAGAAGAAGGTGGAGCCGGGAAAGTCTACATGGTTCGCGAAGGTCTCTTCGACGACGTGGACGTCGTGCTCCATTGGCACCCCAGTTCTCAGAATGCGGCGGGCGCGAGCAGCACCTTGTCGAACAAGTCGGCCAAGTTCCGCTTCAGCGGTATCTCCGCGCACGCGGCCGGTGCACCGGAGCGGGGCCGTTCGGCCCTGGATGGTGTCGAGGCCATGAACCACATGGTCAACATGATGCGTGAGCACGTCCCACAAGAAACGCGCATCCACTACGTGATTACATACGGCGGCGCCGCCCCGAACGTGGTGCCGGACTTCGCTGAGGTCTTCTACTACGTCCGCAACCCGGATCCGGCCAACGTGAAGTCCATCTTTGAGCGCGTCGCGAAGGCGGCTGAGGGCGCGGCACTCGGCACGGGGACGACCATGGAGTACGAGGTCATCCACGGGCTGTACAACATGCTCCCCAACGTGGCACTCCAAGAGACCATGCACGCCAATCTCGAACGGGTAGGTGGCGTGTACTACGACGACCAAGAATGGACGTTCGCGGAGCTCATCAAGGAAACACTCCCCGCTGACGGGCCATCGCTCGAGACAGCGGCCGAAATCCAGCCGTTCTTCGTCACAGAAGAGGGCAGCGGCGGCTCCACGGACGTTGCTGACGTCAGTTGGATGGTCCCGACGGGTGGCATGGGTGCTGCGACCTGGGTGCCGGGCACCTCAGCGCACTCCTGGCAGGCGATCGCCGCGGGCGGCACCGGCATCGGAGACAAGGGCATGATCGTAGCAGCGAAGACCCTCGCTATGACCGCTATCGATCTCTTCACAAACCCCGACCTGATCGAGGCCGCGAAGACCGAGCACACAGATCGTATCCCGGAAGGCTGGGTGTATGAGCCCCTCCTCGGGGATCGCGACCCTCCGCTCGACTACCGTAAGCCAGCCGGCCCGGGAGGCAACTGAGCGGAGCGCGAACCACCAAAACCGACGCCGGAATCCGGCCATAGGGACGACCGTGGCAGGCACCTAGCCTGCGGCGTTCGTTTCATTTTGGGTGGGATGGGTGAGTGGTGGACGGGTTCGTGCAGAACCTTCGGTATACGATCTGGAAACTTCTTCGGGCTCCTCTGTTCTCAAGCGTAGCGGTGATGACGCTGGCGGTCGGGATCGGGCTGGTCGGGGCCTTCGGACTCACCCGGTTGATGGAGTCACTGCTCTTTGGGGTCAGCCCAATGGACCCGGTGACGTTCGGTTCGGTAGCGCTGGCACTTTTGATGGTGGCGCTACTCGCAAGCTACCTGCCGGCCCGAAGGGCCTCACGTGTCGATCTAGTGGTGGCGTTGAAGACTGAATAGCGACTGACGGCGGCCCCCGCACTTCGCGGGGTGCCGTCGCGAGGCGGGTGCACGCCCTGCACGGGTGGTTTGAATCAGTTGGGATGTGCAGATTGGGGGAGACAGTCGCCAACCCTAGTGGAGCAGCATGCCGGACATCCTCACTCAGCCCTGGCCGTGGTACGTGGCCGGCCCTCTCATCGGCCTCGTCGTACCCTTCGTGTACTGGTATGGCGGGAAAAAGTGGGGCGTCTCGTCGAGCCTCCAACATCTTTGCGCAGCCGCACTCCCCGGCAAGATCGAGTACTTCAACTACGACTGGTGGAAGAAGGGTTCGTGGCATCTCGCCATGGCCGCCGGAATGGTGCTGGGTGGCCTCCTGGGAGGCCGAGTGTTGTCCAATCCAGACGACGTCGTCGCGATCTCGGACGCCACCCGTGCGGACCTCGCCGAAATGGGGATCACAGATTTCTCCGGCCTGATCCCGTCTGACGTGATGTCTTTCGAGGCGCTGTTTACTCTTCCGGGGGTGATGTTGGTCATCGTCGGTGGCTTCCTCGTTGGCTTCGGCGCCCGTTACGCCAACGGCTGCACATCCGGGCACGCGATTTCCGGCTTGGCCAACCTCCAGCTGTCTTCGTTGGTAGTCGTCATGGGTTTCTTCATAGGTGGGCTGATCTCTGCCCACCTGCTCCTCCCCATCGTTCTTTAGGGGCGGATCATGACAGAAAACGCTCAGAAGCCTGGCTCATTAGTGGTCTACTTCCTTCTCGGGACCTTTCTCGGAGTGGTGTTCCTCAAGTCGGAGGTCGTCTCGTGGTTCCGGATCCAGGAGATGTTCCGCTTCCAAAGCATCCACATGTACGGGATTATTGGTCTCGCGGTTGGTGTGGGGGCAATCTCGGTGGCGGCCATGAAGAAATTCGGGACTCGCACCGTGCGCGGTGACGAGATCGCCTGGCCGGATGCCGAGTCCAAGAGACCACAAAAGCACCACATCCTGGGCGGCACGATCTTCGGCCTTGGCTGGGGTCTCGCCGGTGCATGCCCCGGCCCGCTCTTCGCACTTATCGGGAGTGGCCTGCCCATCATCGGTGTTGCGCTGCTGGGGGCTCTGGTCGGTGCGTGGACTTACGGCCTCATGAAGCCGAGCCTGCCTCACTAGGCATCACAACTACAGCCATCTCAAGGCTGACGAGAATAGAAAGAGCCCCGGACGGTTGAAACCGTCCGGGGCTCTTTGCTCTGGTGCGGGTTTCCCTACCGCCCGTTCCCACCATCCAACCGCTCCAGTTGCTTCTCGAGCTCATGCATCTCGTCTTCGAGTCGCCCTTCTATTTCGATCTCGAGAATTTCGTCCAATCCCTCTGACTCCATCTCGAGAAGCTCACCAAGTCCTCCGAGCTCCATCATCATCACCCCTTCCAGACCCTTGAGCTCGATCTTCAAGCCATCCCAGTCGATCTGGCGACGACCGAGGTCACCTTCCACTTCACGGAGGCGCTCGTAGCGCTCTCTCGCCCGATCGACTCGGGCCCTCACTCGATCCATCTCCGCAGCCGCTCGGTCCATGCCATGCATGTTCACCGACACCACGTTCGAGCAGGCCTCTTCCGTATGCACCTGTACGTCCGGTGCAACAACGAACGTCCCTTCATCCCCACCCAGTGTCACGACGACGCGCGGCGCGGTCTCGACGACCGTCGTCGCGCATTCAAACGCGAAGTCATCAGAGCGATCACTAGACAACGCGATGGTGGTGGCACCCGCCGCCGCCGCACTTCCCAAGATTGCCGCCAACGCAATGACATCTCTACTAATTCCGCTCATGTGGTTTCTCCGCTGGAATCATCGGTTCACATCAACTCTGACGTAAAGCAGACCTAAAAGGCTGCCTCTCCCTTCCATTTCGTCGAGCGTGCTTTCGTGGATACCGCGATGCTCCTGTGTGGAGCGGCCCTCGGGGCCCTATGCATTCCCCTTGCCGAACGGCGCCAGCCGCAGACGGCAGACAGGGTCTACGGCTTGGCGTTAGTGGTCGCGGCAGTCGTCTACGTCGGATTCGCCCTCGTCGTCGCCGGCGGCGCTCTGAAGGGCTCACTGCCCTCGCGCGACTGACGCGTCCACTTGCCGGGGTGCCCGCCGGCCCGCCAATTGAGCGGTACCCCGCCGAAAGAAGTGACGACAAACGGGCTTAGTCCCGAGTCGATAGATCCGGGCGCCGAACAGCGCTCCTCATGTTGGTCTCCGCCACCGGAACCAACGCGCGTCACCACGTCACGCAGGAGCCCACCATGATCGGGTCTGTAACGCGCCGCATCGCGACAGTCGTCGCCTTGTTCGCCATATCGCTTCCTTCCGTCTCAGCTGCCCAGGCCCTTCCGGCCGACCAGCTCTCTTCCCTGTCCTTCCGGCATATCGGTGTCGTTGGAAACCGGGTCGCATCCGTTGCAGGCGTCCAGGGGGATCCCCTGACCTACTACGCGGGTGCCGCTTCGGGCGGACTCTGGAAGACCGAGGACGGCGGGATTCTCTGGGAACCGCTCTTCGACGACCAAGATGTCCACTCGGTGGGCGCTTTGGCCGTATCGACGTCGGACTCGAAGATCGTATGGGCGGGAACGGGCGAACCCCACATCCGCTCCAACGTCACCATCGGGAACGGCGTGTACAAATCGACCGATGGCGGAGACAACTGGGCGCACATGGGTCTCGACGCGACGGGCCGAATCAGTCGCATCGTGATTGACCCCACGAATCCGGACATCGTCTACGTCGCTTCACTAGGACACGCACACTCGACCCAGCAGGAACGAGGCATCTATCGAACCACGGATGGCGGGGAGTCGTGGGAGCACGTGCTCTTTGTCGACCCGAACACTGGCGCGTCGAGTCTGATCATGGATCCGAACAACCCTCGGATCTTATTCGCAGGAATGTGGACCGTCACCGTGAACACCTGGGGTCGGGAGAGCGGCGGGCCGGGCTCCGGGATCTTCATGTCTCGCGATGGAGGTAGCACGTGGGATCGACTGGAGGGGCATGGTCTACCAATGCTACCCGTGGGCAAGATCGATGTCTGCATGTCGCAGGCCAACTCGGACCGTATTTACGCCCTGATCGAGACCGGCGACGGCGTCCCGTGGAATGGACAGGAAACCGAGGACGGTGAATTGTGGCGCTCGGACAATGGCGGGTACGACTGGGACCTGGTGAATCACAGCCGCGATCTCGGGGGGCGGACCGCGTACTACAACAACTGCCGTGTCTTCCCGGACGACGAAAACGAAGTCTTCTTCCTCACCGCCGCGTTGTCCCGCTCGTACGACGGGGGCCTGACGTACATGACTCACCAGGGATTCGAACGTCCCGGTGGTGACTATCACGAGCTGTGGATCGATCCTCAGAATCCGGATCGCTTGGTGATCGGCAACGACCAGGGTGTGCACATCTCGCGCAATCGCGGCAAATCGTACCAACGCGTTGAACTCCCGATTTCGCAGATGTATCACGTCACCGTAGACAACGCGATTCCATACAACGTGCTCGGGAACAGACAGGACGGTCCCAGCTACCGCGGACCCAGCAATAGCCTATACAGCGGCTTCGGTGGGGGCTCGATCCCTCGTGGAGACTGGCACCAAGTCGGCGGTGGCGAGAGCGGCTTCGCGACCCCAGACCCGACCGACCCAGACATCGTGTGGTCGAGCGCATCAGGCTCCGGCGCGCGTGGCGGCATCGTGGTCCGGCATGACGAGAAGACCCGCCAGTTCCGCAACGTCGAGGTTTGGCCTGAAAGCACCGGTGGGGCACCCGCGAGTGACCTCCGATATCGGTTCCAGTGGACATTCCCACTTCTGATCTCGCCCCACGACAACAACACGATCTATGTCACGAGTCAGCACGTGCACCGCACGCGTAACGGAGGACAGAGTTGGGAAGTGATAAGCCCAGACCTGACCACGAACGATGTGAGTCGTCAGGGCATCAGTGGTGGTCTCACGCCGGACAACATCGGCGTGGAGTACTGCTGCGTGGTCTACGCATTCGATGAGTCGCCTGCACAGCAGGGTGTGTTCTACGCCGGTTCGAACGACGGCAAAGTGCACGTCAGTCAGGACGATGGTCAGACGTGGACCGACGTCACCGGCAACATCCCGGACTGGCCGGCGGATGGAGTCGTGCGTGGCATCGATGCTTCGAAGTGGGCCGCAGGAAAAGCATACCTCGCAGTCGAGGCGCATCAGGTCGGCGACTTCGCTCCTTACGCGTACCGCACCGAGGATTTCGGCGCGTCGTGGACGAAGATCACGGACGGTATCAATGATCACGTCCTGAGCTTCACGCGGAGCATCCAGGAGGACCCAGTTCGGCCAGGCCTCATCTTCCTAGGCACGGAAAACCGCGTCTACATGAGTTTTGATGACGGCGACAACTGGCAGCCGTTCATCAACAACATGCCACCCGCACCGATGTACGGCATCGTGATCCAAGAGAACTTCAACGACCTGGTGATCGGCACGTATGGGCGAGGGTTCTGGATCATGGATGACCTGACGCCGCTTCAGCAGCTCACAGATGGTGTGCGTGGGTCGTCAGCGTTCCTGTTCGAACCGCGCGACGCGTATCGTTTCAATCCGCGTACCGTGCCTGCGCAGGGGAACTACGATCAGAGTGCAGGCACGAACCCGGCTAACGCGGCCTATCTCAATTACTGGATCAGCGAAGAGAATGCAGGCAGCCCGGTAACACTCACGATTACCGACGCGACAGGAGCGCTGGTCCGGTCCCTGGAAGGGAGCAGCGAGCCGGGCATGAACCGAGCATTCTGGGATTTCCAAGGTGAGTCCAGTACTGCCATTCGTCGTCGCGTTGCCCCGCTCTTTGCCCCATGGGTGGACTACGGCCCAGACCGGGTCAGGGTCCAAAACGGAATGTCGCTCCGCCACCCGCCGGGCGCTTACACCGTGACTCTCGATGTCGCGGGTGAGGAGTTCACTCAGCAACTGACTGTGCTGAAGGACCCAAGCTCCGAGGGGACGATTGCGGACATCCGGGCGCAGTTCGCAGCAATGGAAGAGATCCGTAACGACTACGATGCAGCAGCCGACGCGATCAACCGGATCGAATGGATACGTAGGCAGCTCTACGACCTCGTGGACGTTCTCGAAGACCAGGGCGGCGCGGAGGAGTTGATCACCGGAGCGGACGCATTGGACAATGCATTCATCGATGTTGAGGAGGAGTTGATCCAACTCCGCTCGACCGGCACTGGACAAGACGGGGTGCGCTATCCAGCGAAGGTCGCCGGCAAGCTCCGGCACTTGGCAAACGGGACCGGCACCGCCGACTTCCGTCCGACAGACCAGCAGGGAGAGGTGCAGGTCCTCCTCCGTACGATCCTCATGAACGCGCGTGGCGAGCTGGACGACCTCATGACCGAGGAGCTGGCAGCCTTCAATCGCCTCTTGGTGGAGCACGGACTCAACCCGTTAATCAGCGACGACAGCTACTAGTCGAAGCTGTGCGCGGCAGACGCAAAGAGGGGGCGGCGCCACACGGCGCCCCCCCCTCGGTCGTTTTCGGGTGTCCGAGAACTCGTTACGCAGCAGCCCTCACTGCCTCACCGGCCTCGCCGTAGACGGCACCCAGGACGGCACCGAACACCATGTGCCCAATTAGCGAGCCCATCGCCACCATCGCGTCTCCAGAAAAGAGCGGCATGCCGATCATAAAGTCTCCTCCCCAGCCGAGCATCATATTTCCGCCCATTTGACCGGCCAGCATATTCGCCGGGTTCATGGGGGCCAAGCCCATCAACGGTGCCACATACACCCCGACGACCGTCATCGCTACGGTCCCCAAGACGCCACCTGCGATGGCGCGAACGAAGTCGATTTTCATTCCTGTCTCCTTAGTCTCCTCGGCGTCGCAACCGAGTCGGTGGCGACGACGTGATGAATGTCTCTTCGAGAAAACAATCCTGAGCGGGGCAAATCGGTTCCCGATTCAGTACCTTTTCCAAGGATTTTCGTATATATGCGCTCGGGGCTTGGGGGAGGGATCCTCGACGAGTCACGGGGTATGACGGCCCATCGATCCAGATCGACCAAAAAGGGAAGTACGAGTGAGAGTCTTTACCATCGCTGCGATTATCACCCTCGCCTCGCCACAATTCGCGACTGCGCAGGACATGCTGCTTTCCAACTTCGACGCGATCGAAAGGGCTAGAACTGCCGCCTGTGTGCCGATCTTAGCACGTATGGACGCACTCAACACCCAGCTCATGCCCCTGGGTTTACGTGCCGAGAGACTGCGTCAAATCAGTGAAGCCATGGCGCTCGAAGATCGGATGATCATGGACGAGTTGGACCAGTCTGATGAGACGGAAAAGGCGATTCACGACTGGTTCGTTGCCGACGGACGCCTCGCTCAGGCTTATGTCGACACCGAGAACCAGGACATGCAGAGGCAACGCACCATCGCTCGAGAGGGGGCTAAGGGGACGATCCAAATCGCTGCGACGGCTATCCAAACACAGGCGCAGGACCTGATTGATGCGTCCGGGGATGTCGCCACGGCGGCTGGTCCGTGTGATGGGGCGATCCTGATCAGACCCGTCGTGATCGAGGCTTGTGCCACTCAAGACAGTCCCGTCTGTGCCCCCGCGGCAGCAGCAGTGGAACCTGACGGCGTCTATCGGTTTGTGGACGCCGCCGACGACCTCTGGGACGTCCAAGAGGTACGCCCATGGACAACGCCTGGTCCGCTCAGCGTGGCCCCAACAGGCATACTCGATGGAGCTCGTTCTGTGGCTTTCGCGCGCCACGGAAACATAGTGATCAGTATCGAGTTCGCTCCCGCTCTTCAGCGGCGCAACGGAATGACTCCGGAGCAAGTGGGGCAGTTCCAGGAGGTCCTCGACTCGATCGGATTCGAGTTCGACCACCCGGACCTCATCTACGCTCCTTCGCTCGTCGTTCGGGCGACGCTTCCCGACAAACTCGCCGGAGAGGACCTGTACGTTCTCCACTTCGGTGCGGCGGACGACGCGGACGTCGTCTGGAGCGCCCCAGCCGGAACCGGCGATGTCCTCGAGGCTCCGGCCGTTCTCCAGTCGCACCAGATCGTGCGGCTCCAGAATGGCGAAGCGCTGAATCTCACCGCGATCACCACGGACGAAGCTGGAAAAAACGAGGCGGTGTTCACCCTGGACGTGACGACGGTGAACCAGGCCACTGCAACCCGCGAACTCTTGGGGTACATGGCCGGCCAAATGGTGGAAGATCTCAAGGCTCTGTTACCGCCGGGCGGAGGGAACTGACCGCCAGCATATCATCCCTTAGTGGATGATATTGCAGCGCTCGAGGTGCTCGATGACGGCACTGGTGAGTAGCGTCTTCACTCGGTAACGCAGCCCGTGGACGACCTCCGGCAGAGCACGTCCCCCACAGTCAAACTCCGCAACCCTTTCGCTGCAGCCCTGTCTGACAATGGTGAGGACCGGTCCGGTCGCACCGTTGCCCGCGGCGCGGCCTACATCACCTTGGACCGGCTCGTGAAGAAGGGATGCCTGACATCACGTATGGCTGACGCTTCTGAAGAACGAGGAGGCCGGGCCCGCCGCTACTTCGCGGTCACAGAGAGCGGCCGAGGTGCCCTGCGGGAGGCCAAGGAAGCCCTGGTACAGGCCTGGCAAGGTTTGAAGGGAGTCGTTGAGAGATGACGAAGAACGGATGGTGGGAGCGACTTCTCCCCTGGGCCGTGGCAGACCGAGAGGCGCCTGAAGGATTGATCGGAGATCTTTGGGAGGAGAACATTCGAGGCAAGAGCAGCGCCGTCTGGTACCGCCTCGCGATCACCGAGTACGCATTCCCTACCCTACCGTAGCGTAAGCCACGCCCTTGAAAGAGTCGGTCCTCCACAGCGTGTCCCGAACACTGTCGATCGTGTTCGCCTCAGTCGCGCTTCTCCTGCTCGTGTCTGCCTTGAATGCAGGCAATTTGTTCTTGGCCAGGGCCGAACGCCGCAAGAAAGAGCTCTCCATCCGCTCCGCACTGCGTGGCGAACGTCGGATAGGCCGCCGCCTTTAGCGGATCTCCGGCCCACCCACGCGGTCATCTGCTACGAACCGATCACGCGCCGGCATTTGGATCGCCGGCAAGGACGTCGCATCCAGGACCCCGTCGTCCGCGAGCAGCCCGTTCAGATTCAGCACATACGCGATCACCGCATAGTTCTGATCGTCGGAGAGTGATCCCGGCGCGTTCTGCGGCATCGCCTTGCGGACGTAGTCGTAAAGCGTCGTGGCGTACGGCCAATAGTTGCCGACCCCGCGCGCTACCGGCCACTGCTCCCACTCATCGGTAGCGGCCAACCGGTCGTTCGGCCCTTCGGTACCCGTCGGACCATGGCACGCGATGCAGTACATCTCGTAAACGCGTTTGCCTTCGGAGACGGAACCGCTTCCCACTGGAAGACCTTCTCCATCCGGCTTCACATCGATGTCCCACATCGCGATCCGGGCGTTCGTGGCATCCGCGCCGAAGCCGAAAGAAGCCGGTGCGTTCGCCGCCAACTCGGCCGAGAAGTCTCCAGCCTCGGAATCCACGCCGTTGGTCGCCTGCTGCGGGCCGTCTGCCGGTGAGCACGCCGCCAAGAGAACCGCGACCGCGGCCCAAGTAGTCGCTCGCCTCATACCAGATCTCCTAGGCCAAACGTGACCGCACCGTCTGCGCCGATCTTCCACGCTCTCTGGTGATTCTGGTGATACGTGGTGCGCTCGCCCCGTGCCTCCCAAAGCTGCTGTACCGTGGGCTGCACGTATCCGGTTTCATCCGTCGCTCGGCTCAGGATGACCGTCTCGTCGCCGTCCCAGTCCCAGAGGTGCCGAAAACGGACCGTAGACTTGGACAGAACGGGCTCTTGAAGCTCGGCGTCCTGCCAACTGTCCCCGCTGTCAGTGCTCACTTCCACTCTGGTGATACGCCCACGTCCCGTCCACGCGAGTCCCTTGATCTCCCACCACCCAGCTTCAGGCAGCGTGTACGGGAACGACGGGAACGTGATCACGGACTTGGCGTCCATCACAAAACTGAACTGCCGCGCCGTCCCGTCCTGCAGCGGATCCGTGTATCGGGACGTCTCGTCGCGCGTCATTGTGGGCCGGTCGGTGACCTCGAGCCTGCGCAGCCATTTCACTTGCGTATTGCCTTCCCAACCAGGGAGCAGCAGCCGAAGCGGATATCCTTGCTCTGGCCGGATCGCCTCGCCGTTTTGTGCGTAGACGAGCATCGCGTCATCCATGCCTTTTTCGAGCGGCACGCTCCGGGACATCACCGCCGAGTCACTCCCTTCGGCAAGGAGCCAGCTCGCCCCGCCTTGAACACCAACCTCGCGCAACACAGTGGACAGCATCACGCCCGTCCACTCGCTCGTGCTAAGAAGCCCGTCCAGCGCCTGCGGGGTGATCTCCGTCGGCATGCGCTCCCTGTTGTATGCCCCGCCACCATTCCCCGAGCACTCGACGAAGCAGATTCGCGATGTCTGTGGAAATCGCTTGAGGTCCGCCATGCTGAAGACCAGCGGGCGGTCCACCATACCGTGGATGAGCAGCTCGTGGTTCTCCGCAACGATGTTCGGAACCCCGCCATGATGCCGTTCGAAATGGAGGTCCGCCGGGGTGATCGTCCCGTGCAGATCCTGGAGTGGCGTCCGGGACGAACTCGACAGCGCCTGGTTGCGCATCAGCCTGCGCGGCCGCTCAGCCGGAGCCCTACTCCCCAACTCAGACACCAAACGTCCCGGAACCCTGGTAGGATCGTCTGCGGAAGACGGAGCCTCCTGCGCAACCAGCTTTACGGCATCGGCTTGGGTTTTCAGGAGACCTGCAGCGATGACCCCTGAGGTCGTGGTGAGCCAGGCTCGTCTGGACAGACCGGGGCGGTGCTTGGGTGTCATGCGGAGCTTCCTCTCGGCAGGGGGGCAGCGACGGGCTCAACCTGAGCCCGGGACGTGCGATCGGCTAGAGGGGCGGGCCTTCAGACGAATCACAGCAATTCGCTGGACGCCAACGCCATCTACATGCAAATTCTGCCCTCTCGAAGTTCAAGGACACACCGGAGACAGTACCGCATGCGCCGACGTATACCGTTCGTGGCTCTCGTTCTCGTGATGGCTCCCACCGTGACCCTCGCTCAAGACGGTCCCGACCTCCCGGCAGGCTTTGACGAGCCGATGCCGCTGCACCACGATGGCCGGGGATTGGGACCCTTCTCTCGAACGATCACGACGTCTTCCGATCAGGCTCAGTTGTATTTCGACCAAGGCATTCAGCTGGTGTACGCCTTCGATCCTGGCCTGGGTGCTCGGTCGTTCCGCGAGGCATGGAAGCTCGATCCGAACTGCGCAATGTGCTACTTCGGTGAAGCTTGGGCCTGGGGTCCATATCTAAACGGACCGATGACAACGCCTGACGCGCCCCGGGCCCACGCCGCCATCTCAAAGGCGATGGACGTACGAGACGGGAACACGACCCCGGTGGAACGGGCCATGATCGAGGCGATGGCCGAGCGTTATGAAGCCGAACACGATGGGGATCGCCGCCGCACACTCGACGAAGCCTGGGCCGAGAGCGTGAACACACTTTACGAGGCCTACCCGAACGATCTGGACATCGGGTTCCTGGCAGGCGAGTCCCTCATGCTCCTCGAGCCACGCCGCGGCAGGTGGGACATCGAAAAGGTGTCCATCCAACGGATTCACCGGGTACTCGAAGACGTCCTGTCCAAGGACATCACCCACCCGGGAGCCTGCCACCTCTACATCCACTCGACCGAGCCGACGGTACAGCCCGAGAAGGCGGAAGGGTGTGCAGCGTACCTAGGTCAGTCGATCCCGGGCGCGAGCCACATCCAACACATGCCGTCCCATACGTTCAACCGGGTGGGGCGCTGGGCCGAGTCGGTTGTGGGGAATACGCAGGCATGGCATTCGGACATGAAGGCGGCCACCGGCGAAGGCTTCGCGATCTACCCGTCCCACAACCTGCACATGCTGCTTTTCGCCGCATCGAACGGAGGCCAGGGCGCCGTCGCGATCCAGGCCGCCAAGGAATACGCCAAGATCCAGCAAGGCGGACAGTTCTATCAGTCCCTGACGATGATGCGTTTCGGACGCTTTGAGGACCTCATTGCCTTGGACGGGGCCCCTGACGGGGGAGTCTTCGAGGGCATGTGGAACGCCGGGAAGGGGTATGCCCACCTGCGTATGGGTGACGAAGGCACGGCCCGGTGGTACTTGCATCTCGTGAAGCAGGGGATCGAAGACGCCCCAGAAAACGCGTCCTTCCGAGGCCACACTGTGGCTCAGCTGCTCGGGATCACAGGCGGTATCCTGGAAGGCGAGATCATGCGTGCGAACGGTGATCTCGACGGGGCCATCGCGATCTTCCAGGCAGCTTCGGAGTTGGAGCGCGGTCTCCGATACGACGAACCAGAACCCCTTCCCTTTTCGGTTCGCCAGTGGCTCGGCGACGCATTATGGGAGGCAGGACGCCACGACGAGGCCATCGAAGCCTTCAGGGATGAACTGGTCGCGCACCCGCACAACGGCTGGTCGCTGTTCGGGCTCGAGCGGTCACTGCGAGCGATCGGGGACGACGCTGAGGCCGACGAAGTGCTCGCCGAGCGGCTGGCCTCTTGGGAGCGGACCGATGTCTACCTCAGGTCGCCGATCTACTAACGGTCGCTAGGCCTCTTCGCTCTCACCGTCCAAAGGTGAGGCGTCCTCGGACGTCTCCGTAGTAAAGACCGGATACATCGATTCCGACGAAGTCAGGTACTCCTCCACGGCCCGAACGAGCGGCATTCGCTCGCCTATACGCAGCGCGGCTTCACTTCGGTCGAAGGTAGACCTCATGGTCTCTCCGGAAGCGACGAAGGCATGGGCCAGGAGAAGCGTCGCCGCACGTAGGAGCACGTCTTCGTCGTCCTCTCCGTCTTCGAGTTCGCTCAAGGCGACCTCTGTCGCCGCACCGGCCACCTTTCGCGTGAAGCCACTGCGTGTCAGCGAAAGCACCATACCAATGACCAAGGAGCCTCCTCCAACGACGAGGATCGGGGTGGCAACGCCGGCACCCACCCCGAATCTGGGACCTACGATCCCAAAGCCAACGAGCACCACTAGGCCCACTATGGCGAGTCCACAGCCGTACACTCCGGGTTCAGCCGGCGGCGGCGTCTCCTCGATCTCCTGCAACGTCTCTCGGATAAGGAGCCGGTGGCCGTCCGTCAGATACATCGACGAGCCGCCAAACGAGCCATAATCACGCCTTCGGCCACCGGCCTACGGAGACCGCCGAAACAACCGTCCCGGTGATGATATCCGGAACCGCGCGAGAAAAAACCGCAGTCGCCGAATACACATTCGGGTCGAGACGAATCACAATCCGATCCAGCAGACCTGGACTGTTGTTCTCGATCTCCGCGGTCTCGCGACCCGTGATCGTACCGGCGTCGACGTCGAATCGCGCGTCGATGGAGCAGTTCGCCTCGAACTGCCCGTATGCAGCGCCTGGCGCACCGGTCGAATCACGCGTGCCTGCTTCGAAGGCACGACGGAAGGCGTTCGTCAGCGGGATATCCCGCAGCACAGCGCGTTCGGGCAGTACCTTGGCTGAGAGGTTCGCGGGCACAGCTACGAGAACAGCCAAGAGGCCCAGGAGGACATGAATTCGCTTCATTGTCGGATGCTCCTTCAGAACCACGGAAGACGATTCAGGTCGCCACCATGCCCAATTAATGGTTCAGAGCCATGCAGAGGATCTTGGAAACGCTAGACACAGCATGGAGACGCGACAAGCCGCTAGGAAGCCCATTCCGCAGAGAATGGGAGTGTTCCTAGCGGCCGAAGCGGAGATTCCCCTTCCACCCGTCCGCGTCTGCCTCGCTGGCGGGTCCCATCTTCCCTCGGACGGACTCGAACAACGGCTCGGTGTAGTACCCGTCTCCCCGGATCATGACCCACGTAACGCGTCGCGTATCCGTGATCTCTTCGAGGGGATTCCCGTCAATCACGATCAGGTCTGCATACTTGCCCTGCTCGATCGTGCCGAGTCGTTCGTCAACACCGAAAGCGCGAGCAGAGTTGATCGTGCCGACCCTGAGAGCAGCCGCATTCGGGAGGCCGGCTAGGACCATCGACTGGAGCTCTCGGTGCACACCGAAACCACTCCACCATTCTCCCCAACTCGGGTGGTCCGTGCCAAGCGAGATGTTGTCGCCGCCGCCGAAGTCGTAGAAGAGTTTGATGGTCCGGCGCTTCATGTAGTAAATGCGTTCGAACTGCCCCATCGGGTTTCGTGGGAGCCGCGACTCTACTTCTGCGCGCGCGTAAGGGGTCAGGAAGCCGCGCTCGTCCTCCCAATAGTCGTAAACCTCCGCGTCCTTCCCTGCCCAGTAGTCATAGGCGCTGAGGGTCGCGTCGAAGTAGGCGCCCTGGGCCACGAACAACTTCGTCTGCGCTTCGATCCGGTCGAGGGTCTCGGGGTCGTCCAGATCAAACGACTCAAGCGACGCGTACGCAGACTGCGTACCCACAAAAGCGTCGCCACCCATGAAGTGTTCGATCCGATCGATGCCCATGTAGATGGCATCTCGCGGATTGACGCTATTCCGGAATCCAGAGTCGAGGTGGCCCGTCACCGTGAGTCCATGCGCGTGGGCAACGTCAATGAGGACCTCGAGCTGTTCCGGCCGGATCCCCTTGGCCTTGAAACCGCGGGCTCCGTTCAACGCCCAGTACGTCGCTTCCTTCCTGATCGAATCAGGAGTCATCGCTTCGTGACTCCAGCCTGGACGAGCTGAGCCCCAATACGGTCCCGAGCTGTAGATGCGCGGCCCTGGCATTTCACCACTCGCAATGCGGGCACGGCCGCGGCGCGCCTCATCTGGGTCGATCTCTCCCGCCGGAAAGGTCGAGGTCACTCCGTTCGCGAGAAAGAGAACCGGGTTCACAGTGTAGTCATCGACCCGGCCTTCTCCGAATAGGTCGACCGCGTAGTGTGCATGCAGATCGAAGAGGCCCGGCATAATGAACTGGTCGTCCTCAAGGAGCACGACGGTCGCGGCACCAACTTCGGCAGGTGCGACGCCGAGCCGCAGGATCGTCCCGTTCTGGATGAGGATCCCGGGGTTCGGGCGGGCCACATCGGCGGTGCCATCCCATAGCACGCCACCCATGATCGCGGTAGTTCCGGGCTGTGGATCAGGAGCCTGGGATTCAGCTAGTGCTGGAATCGCGAGTGCCATGAGGCAGACTCTCAGTGCCACAGGACCGACGCTGTGTGGCCAGTTACTCAACATTTGTGGCGCCCCGCAGCCGTGTGCCGAAAGCCTGCCCGGCCGCAGAAACACCTCATCTTCGACGGAAGTTCGACGTGTAGCTGCTTCAATCCCTTTTCCTTCGCCACAGCTGCGGCCTCGTTGAACAACGCCGTGCCTACGCCATCTCCCGCGTCAGGATGCGCCGTGGAGCCAATCGCGAATCCGCGCACACGCCCGCACTCCAAGACTCGTACGAATCCGCCCAAAGTGTCATCGGGGTAGGCCACGGCGTAGGTCAAACTCACGTCGAGCATGTCCGCCAAACTCCTAGGCGCATGATTGGGCCAAACCGCGGAGAAGAGTTGATCGACCTCCTGCTCGTCGACGGGGCCATTCACTTCGTAGCGTACCATGCTCTTCTCCGGCCGATCTGAATCAACCCAACCATTCCACCCGCCATGAGTATGCCGTGCGAGCGCGTGAGGCGCGACTCAGGGAAGCGGGCCATCGATCGTTAGCGGGAGTTCCGAAAAAAGAACGCCAGAATAGAGTCGGTCGCGTTGAGTTCCAAACCTTTAGCCCCGAGCGCCGAATTGAAGGTGACCGGGCCACGTATGCCTCCCACCGTTGGCGTTGTAGAACAGGGTTTCCGCTCCGCATCCTACGCAGGCCGACCGCTCGACGGTCGTGTTGTCGTCCTACGGATCCATAAACTCGGGGACGGAGAGCGTCGCCTGGCAGGCGTTCAGGTCACCCCAGCGAGCAACGTACTCAAGGGTCGGAACCTGCAGATCACCACACCGTTGATCATTAGAATCGGGATGTCGCGGCTCAGTGCGCAGTTCGTCAGGTGCCACCTTCACATGCATCCTACGAAACACCACATGCCGACTTACCCCGAGGCGCACGGTATGGAACCGCGCCAGGTTCGCCCGTCTGCATGAGGCGCAATTCGAAGAGCGGAGTCTCCCATGAGTGAACGATCCCACCTCCGCAGCCGCCTCGGCTGGTTGGCCGCCGAGTTCGCCGTTGTTGTACTCGGTGTCGTAGTCGGGCTCGGAGTCGACGCGTGGCGAGACCGCCGAGCAGGCGGGGAGCTAGAGATCGGATCCCTCAAGCGACGGCACTTCTGCCAGCACTCGATGCTGAGGTCAAGCATTTGGACTGATGCGCGACACCGTCCTCCAGCTCAATGCGCCCGATCCGTGCCAAGGCGCCGGCACCTCCTTACATTGGGCGTGCCCAACCAGCTACCACCCCGGAGACCACAGCAATGAAGAAGCTGCTTCCAACAATCATGCTCGCCGCGATGGTCGCGGCCTGCTCGGCCGGTCCGCCACCGCCACCGCCGCCGCCGCCGTGGACGCCCACTGGCACATACGACGTCTCCATCGACGCCATGGGCATGCAGCTCGGCGGAGTCTTGGACATCACGGAGACCGACGGTGAGTTCAGTGGATCCCTCGGAACCGACATGGGCGTGGTCGACCTGAACACGTTCACGGTAGATACTGATTCTCACGAGGTCACGTTCGTTGGTGACAGCCCAGACTTCTCGCTCACGTTCCAAATCATGATCGAGGAAGGCGAACTCATCGGTCAGTTCGAAATGGCGGGTATGGGCAACGGGTCCATCATGGGCACGAAACGCGCAGGTACTCGACCCTAGCGGCCGCTCGCCGAGGCTGACGACCGTGCCTGAACGCCGCTATAACGAAGACGAAGTCGCCCTGATCCTACGAAAAGCGGTCGACTCACGTACTGACGATTCCGGGTCGATGTCGGGCTCTGGCATGACGCTGGAGGAGCTCAAAGACATCGGCGTAGAAGTCGGCATCGAGTCTGCCCAGATCGAAACTGCGGCACGCTCTCTCGATATCGTTCGAACCGCGCCCACAGGACGGATCTTGGGTCAGCCGACCACGGTGCAATTCGAGCGTGTCATCCCGGCGCGGCTTCAAGACGACCACATGCCACATCTGCTCGATCTGATTCGCAATGAATTCGCCCGCCAGGGCATCGTGACAGAGATCATGGGCGGCTTCGAGTGGAAGGCAGGTGGTTCACTCGGAACTCGCTACGTCTCGCTTCGACCCGAGGGCGACCAGACACGCATCCGGGTACTCGGGAACTATCGGGACGGATTCCTCGGCCTGGTCATTGGGGGCGGGTCCGTCACGGGCATGGCAACAGCTGCAATCGTTGGAAAGGCACTCGCGATCGCCAACCCAGGACTCTTGCTTCCGGCGGGGATCCTCGGTGTCGTCGCCACATCGACTCCGGTCTTCCGCTTCTTCTTCGGCAAAGAACAGGATGCGTTGGAACGGGTGATGGGCTCGCTCGAAACACGACTTCTGGAATTTGAAGCCGCCGCAGGCGGGGACGATGACTGACCGCGTGTCCGTCGCGGTCATCGATGCCGGTACCCGGGGCCGCGTAGTACCACGCCGGGCGGCATCCCGGTGACTTCAGAATCCCGCACCACCGCGATTCCACCTACGAAGACATGCGGGATCCCGACCGCGTACTGATGTGGATCATCGAAGGTCGCTCGGTCGGCCACGGTCTCTGGATCGAAGACGGTGAGGTCCGCCACCATACCCGGGGACACCCTTCCGCGATCAGAGAGTCCTAGTCGGTCCGCCGGAGCCGAAGTCATTCGACGCACACCCTCTTCCATGGTGATCACGCCGCGCTCGCGCGCGTACACTCCCAGAACTCGGGCGAAGGTGCCGTATCCACGGGGGTGAGGGCTGGCCTCCCCGAACCGGGACAAGCGACCATCCGAACCGATCATGCCGAACTCCGACTGCATGAAGCGTTCAACGTCCTCTTCGTCGAACGCGTGGAAGATCGCACCGCACCGTCCGGCGGCATCGATCTCGAGAATGAGGTCAGCTATCTGAGCGGGAGTCCCCGGCACGTCCCGAGCGGTGAAGATGTCGGCAAGCGTCCAACCCGAGAGATCGTCCGGAAAAGCGGCCGCCGATTTTTCATCGAAAGAGCAAGACACGAGCTGGATCTTGGACGGGTCGTCCGCAAAGCGCATTTCGACGAAGGCCTCGATGTCGTCCACCACACGCCGGCGCGTCGCGGGATCGGATAGCCGCTCCGCGAGTTGCCCACCCGCCTGGGCCCAGCGGGGAATAACGCTGGACAAGCCTGTCGACGACGCTGTGTACGGATACTGGTCAAAGGTGATGTCGACACCCTCGGCTCGAGCTGCTGCGATCAACTCCAGGGACTCGACGCTCCGCCCGAAGTTGCGGTGCCCGCCCACCTTGTGGTGGGTCATCTGGACAGGGATACCAGCCTCACGCCCGATTCGGATCGTCTCTTTCACGGACTCGAGGACGTTGACGTCCTCGTTGCGCAGGTGGGAGATGTACATGCCACCCGCGGCAGCAGCGACCTTCGCGAGTTCAATGACCTCTGATGTCTCCGCAAAGCTACCGGGCAAATAGAAGAGCCCGGTGGAAAGCCCAAAGGCGCCGTCCTCCATGCCCGTGGCGACGTATGCACGCATCCGATCCAGTTCGCCTGGAGTCGCAGCTCTGTCTTCGTTCCCGATTACCTCGGACCTAATCGAGCCATGGCCTACGAACATCCCGAAGTTCGGGGCTACAGGCCCTCCCGCACTCAGCGAATCGTAGAAGCCGCCCAGCTCGAGCGGTGAGTTTCCGTCGTTCCCCTCCATAAGGGTCGTCACACCTTGGCGGACGAAGTTGTCCGCATCGCGCTCTTCCCGGATCAACCCAATCGAATGCGTATGGATGTCGATGAAGCCGGGGGCGACGTAGTGCCCGGTGACGTCGATGCGGTCCGTCGCGGAACGCCCAGAGAGATCCCCGACTTCTACGATGACCTGGTCGAGCACGGCGACGTCGGCCGTGAAAGCAGGCGCCCCGGTGCCGTCCACCACCATACCGCCCTCGAGTACGAGGTCGAATTCGGGCTGGCCGCACGCGGTAATCAGGAAGGCTGTCAGAACACTTGATATCGATCGAATAGTCATGGCCCCGAACATACAGGGGGAACCCAAGGAATGCCTGTGGGCGTTACTCTTCGACCCATACGACCAAGGAGGAATGAGCGTGCAACCGAAGGCACTTTGGGGCGTGTACAACGCAAACGGCGGCATCGCCGGCGAGCTGGCCTATGTGTTCGGGAAGATCCGGGGGACCATGCACTGCGCTCTGTGTGATATCACACACGCAACTGTGTCCAAAAAGGACGAGTGGAAGACACTCGAAGATGAGTGCACACTCCCACTCCACCTGGTGCACTTGAACAAGCAGCCTCCGGAGCTGGAAGCCGTGACGCGAGGAGCCACACCCTGCATTGTCGCCGAGTCAAACGATGGCTGGTCCATCCTCATCAACGCAGAAGAGCTCGAGGCATGCGCGAAGTCCGTCGACTGGTTTCGCGAGAAGTTGGACCTGTCTCTAGCGGCGCTGGCAGAGCGTTAGACGCTCAGCCCGCTCCTCACAGTCGACAAGTGCTCGTCCGTCAGCCCATCCATTTCGAAGACCGACACCCCTAAAGCCCCCGCCTCACGAGCAATGGCAACGGCCTCATCCAGTTGCACAGGCGTTAGGTCGGGCAGGTAGAGCCCCGCATTCAGAAGCGTGCCTGCCAAGGCGGTCACCCCCTCGCGAACTCCGTCACCACTCCACGGGCTCTCGTTCCTTCCTGTAGCCATCGTCCGCCTCGATCAACGGCCACTCAACGCGGGAGAAATTCACCCGCCGGCTGTCACCCGCTCGGGGAGGGACCGCCCGCGCTTGTCCTGGTACCGCCACCGGGCCGGGCGCCCCGGACCAAGCATCATCGAGCCTGCCGTCGATCTGAATTGTGCCCGCCGCCCTCGGCGCATCATACGACCAAACGGCATGGGCCTCGCCGGAGACGGGCGAGAGGATCAGCCCCACCAAAGCAACCGACAGGCCACCATGGACGTGCGCTGAAAGAGAACGAAATGTGGGCTTCATCAAGGGAACATCGGAGTCGGACTGCAAACCGGATCGAGCACTGCGAGCAGGCCCCTGATTGACGTTATTGCCCGTGCATCCCAACCTGACTCCGTCGCAGCCACTCGAAATGGGCGACGCCAGATTCACCTTGAAAGAAAACGACCTTGTCCGACACACCGCATACCGAGATTCGGCGCCGTGACTTCCTCCGGTGGCTCGCCGCTAGTCCGCTGCTTCCTTACCTGGGTGGCTGCGATGCCTTCGGCACACCAGACACCATCGCGCAGCAGGGCAGGAGCCGAACGCTCGACGATCTTGTCATGGAAGCGCAGAAGGCACTCGACGTCTTTGACATGGAGAAAGTCGCCGAAGCTGTGATGCCTCCCGCACATTTCGGATACATCCAGACCGGCGTGGACGGTGAAGAGACCCAACGCAACAACCGAGCGGGCTTCGAGGATCTGTACGTGCGTGCGAGACGGCTCATTGATGTCAGCAAGATCGATACGAGCGTGAACCTGTTCGGACGTGAGTGGCGCTCGCCAATCGTGATTGCTCCGGCCGGGAGCCACCGCGCCTTCCACGAGGATGCGGAATCGGGAACCGCACGAGCGGCGCGAGCCAGGGGCCATCTCCAAGTCCTCTCCTCCGTGAGTTCCACCGCAGTTGAAGAAGTGAACGAAGCACGGGGTGAACCCGTCTGGTACCAGCTCTACGCGACGTCCAATTGGAGCGTGACTCAGGACGTTGTAGCGAGGGTCCGTGAAGCGGGGTGCCCCACCATCGTACTCACGGTCGACTTACCCTCGGATAGCAATCGCCTGACTCAGGAACGATGGGCACGCATCGATGACCGGAACTGTGCCGGCTGTCACACAGAAGGAGGCCAAGCACCCCCAGTGAAACCGATGTACCAAGGCACGTCCTCCCCACCCAGCGATTTGCGCACCCCCGCCATGACATGGGATTTCATTGGCCGGCTCCGGGAGATCACGGACCAACGCATCATCGTGAAAGGCCTGGTCACACACGAAGACGCCACGCTCGCCGTAGAACACGGCGTGGACGCCGTATGGGTCTCGAACCACGGGGGCAGATCCGAGGGTAGCGGCCGCGCGACGATCAACGCACTTCCCGAAATGGCGGAGGCCGTGGATGGCCGAGTACCCATCATCATGGACGGTGGAGTCAGACGCGGGACGGACGTGTTCAAGGCCCTCGCTCGAGGGGCGACCGCAGTGGCAGTTGGGCGCCCCTATTTGTGGGGCCTGGGGGCCTTCGGGCAGGCCGGCGTCGAACGTGTCCTAGAGATTCTCCAGAACGAACTCGAGGTCACCATGGGACTGGCTGGTACCGCGTCGATCGCAGATATCGGCCCTGCTTCCGTCGGAAAAGAGTAGGCGGTTTCGTATGCGAGCCGCCCCGATCATCATTCGGCTTCCCGCCTTCTTCGCGGGATGCATGCTCATCTCCATTGCCGCATGGGTGGGCCACCAGGCCTCCGGTCGACGCGCAGGTCTCATCGCAGCGATGATCGTCGAGACCTCCCCGGTCCTTATCGAGTATTCGACGAACGCGCGCGGTTACAGGCTTAGAGGCCCTTACTGCCAACCGTTTCGTGGCAGCTTCTACGTTGCGCGTCTTCTTTGAAGCGACTCCTGCCGAGTTCTGTCACTGGAGGCTTCATCAGACTTTGGGCCGTACTGATGACCGTTCACATCGTCTTGGCTTCACCCGTGCGCGCATCGCTCGAAACAGGAGGATTTCCTGAGGGCGAAGAGATCGCGATCCAAATGATGGAGTACTTCCGCCCCGGCGACCTCGTCGCGAGCGACTTCGTCAGTGCCGAGCCATTGGACTACTACGTGGAGCGATATCTCCGGCCGCGCGAGGCTCAGGCACAAGGAGCGCCCACGATTCAGCGTACTTGGGTCGTTCTCAACAACCGCGAAGAAATGCGCGCACAACGGGTGCAGAATCGCACGACACAGATGGGAGCCCCACCGCTTTCGGAGAGCACACCGGTCTTTACCGTGGAAGAGGCGGATGTTTTCCTTTTCGGGCGGTCAGCAGCGAGCGCCGATCCCCGCCTTCTGGAAGCGATCGACTGGTACACCGGGGTCGCAGGTCACGTCGACGATACCCGGGCGCAAGAGTTACTCCTGGAGGTCCTTGAGGATACCGACTCTGCACTCGCTCGGATGTGGCTCGCCCGTTGTTATTCTCGCGGACGCATGGGCTTCGACAGGGACGAAGACCTCGCCCGCTCGCTGGCCGCGGGAGTGATCCAGGAGATCCGAGAACTGGCCGAGACCGAAGAACCCGAAGCGATCTTCCTAATGGGTACAGCCTACGACGAAGGCCTCGGAGTCGAGGCCGACCCAGCAACCGCAGTCGAGTGGTTTACCGTAGCGTCGGAGACCGGACATGTGCTGGCCGCGCACAACATCGGGAACGCGTACCGAGTCGGGCGCGGCGTGCCACTCGACCCGGAGGCCGCCGTCTTTTGGTGGACGCTCGCCGCCGACCAGGGCGACGCGATCACACAACTCCGCCTGGGTGAAGCCTACGAAGTAGGGAACGGCGTAGAGACCAACCTCGAGCAGGCGGTGGCCTGGTACCGGCAATCTGCCGAGCGTGGTAACGCAGATGCCCGAGCCGCACTCGAACGACTGGGCGGCTGAGTCGCCCCATCTGGGCAGGAATGCCGACGACATCGAAGAAGCGTCCGGGCGCTTTCTAGGCTTCCGACATAACTCGTAGCAAGCGTCTCAACGCTGGACAGTGGCTTCCTCGTAGTCCACAAAACCCACCCACGAGAAGTTCATGTGAGCGTGCCAGTTCGGGTTCGATCAGGGCAGTTAGAGCGTCAGCCCGAATCCGAACCAAAGGAGGGCAGGTAGTCCTGCTGCCCACGTGACTGCATGGTGATCACTAGTGTGAGACTCCCCGCCAATTCTTGGTTCCCGGTCAACCAACTCACGAAGCCGTCGGCGTCGAACTCGCCGAGATCGACGTCACAGGTGGGGGACCCTCGGTCACAGGCATCACGAATCGTCAGTTGAGTGTCTGGATCGATCCGCTAAGGCGTCACTTGATACGCTGCCACAACCGTCGACACGACGTCCAAGTCCACTGCGGCACCCCGGGCGACGAGAGGTAAACCGTCACCCGCTGCCGTCAGCCACCCTGTCCCTGCTCGCTCACTGACCCAATGCGGCACCGCCCATCAGGCTGCCGAAACGTCGGATACGACACCCCCAGCTGCTCCAGGTACGAGTCATGCTCGTCCGGGTTGAAGTAGTACTTGCTCATTTCCTCACGAAATTCAGCCATGATGCCCTCGTTCATTTCGGTGGCGGGCATGTCCGTTGGGCTGATGAACGGCGTGTACGTCATATCCGCCGTTTGCACATCGTCGAAGTACTCCCACGCAGCCTCCACCAGCTCCGGCCGGACCATGAAGTCCAAGAGTGTCATCGCCTGAGCCATCGCGCCCTGCGTCGCACCCTTGTGGGCAATCGGCGTTGCCATCGCGATCGCGTTGGCCCAGTTGTGGCCCGGCAGGTTCGGGATATTAGACGGGAACGATAGCGTGGCGGTTGGCACGTTCCACGAGATGTCCCCGATATCGTCTGCGTAGCCGGCAGTCCGCTGAGCCTCGGTAGGAGCGGGCCTCAAGATGCTGAGCTCGGTCGACAAGCCGGACTCACGACCACCTACTTCGCCCTGCGTGGCACGTGCGAACTGCTGGTCGGCCTCAGTCCACTCCGGAAGGCCGACGTTCTGGATGTTCGAGTACATCGTCTCGGCGATGATCTTGTTGAAGTGACCAGGCCAAGCCGAGCCGATGATCCGCGTCTCCTCCAGCCTCGTGCCCGACATCATGGCGGCACCCTGTGCGATCGAATCGCCCACGGCGAAGAGGTCACGGATCTGGGGGTAGTTCTTCTCGCGGAAGTAGAACCAGACGGACGCCTTCGATGGCACGACATTCGGCTGGTCACCGCCGTCGTAGATGATCGAGTGTGACCTGGCCTGCGTGCGGATGTGCTCCCGACGGAAATTCCAGCCTACTTCCATGAGGTTTGCCGCGTCCGCAGCGCTACGACCGAGCCACGGAGATCCACCCGCGTGAGCGGCGAAACCATCGAAGGTGAACATCGCGGACACCAGCCCCGTGCCCGGGGTGTTCCCCCAGCCCGTGCCGAGGTTGCTCCCCACGTGGGCGTAGAGAACGATGTCGACGTCCTCGAGCATGCCCTGGCGGACATAGTACGCCTTGGTGGCAACGAGCTCTTCAGCGACTCCGGGCCAGATTTGGATCGTACCGGGAAGTCCCTCGGCCTCCATCAGATCCTTCACAGCTAGTGCTGCCGTGATCTGAACGGCCATACCAGAGTTGTGCCCCTCCCCGTGCCCTGGGGCTCCATCAACGAGAGGGAGGTGACATGCGACGCCCGGCGTTTGCGATGCCTTGGGAATGTTATCGATGTCGGTTCCGAGCGAGATCTTGGGACTGCCTGACCCCCAGGTGGCGACCCAGGCCGTCGGGATGCCCGCGTAGTTCTCTTCGACCGTGAAGCCTTCGTCCCTCAGCACTTGCACAAGATATCGTGACGTCTCGAACTCCTGGAAGCCGAGTTCTCCGTAGCTGAAGATCTGGTCCACCACATTCGCGGTGAACTGACGCCTACCTTCGATCGTCTCGACGAGCTGACTCTTCCAACCCTCGAGTTGAGCGGGCTGTGCAGAAACGGGCTGCGCGACGCCGATGACCAGGGTAGCGCACAGAAGGATCGATGCGAGGAATCGCATGAGGAACTCTCCGATGGGGTTGTGACCTACGCCCAACATGCGGCGTGACTCCTGACGCGGCGAGCCCACTACGTCATGGAGTCGCTCAGCTACGTAGACCGTCGCAAACGGTCAGGCGGCGGGTTCGGCACCATGTTTCCGAACGCATCGAGGACCCGGACCACCATGGGTTCCACCAGCGTCGCCGTGGCATAACTCTGCTGCCCACCGCCAGAGACCTCTTTGAGGCTGGCCGGAGCACCCGGCTGGGCGACTGCCGCCACCGCAGCGGTGGCCGAGCCGGCCGCTGCCTCCAAGGCCTGTGATCCGGCCGCCGTGCCGAGGGTCCATGTCACGGCGACTCGGCCTTGATCGTCTGCGGCGCCGGCCAGGGGATCAGCCGAACCATCCCCAGAAAAATCGACGGCTGCTCCGATAGCCGGATTCGCAAAAGCGTCTCGCACTTCGAAAACGATCGACTCCGCGAGAGCCTCCCCGACGACGCCGCTCTGTGCATCTCCCGACATCACCACCAACGACGCAGGTGGGCCCGGTATTCCCGTGGCCGTCACTTGAACGGCCGTCAGATTGAGCGCGGAAGCCGACATCGCCTGACTCCCGAGCGTCCCTCCTAGTGACCATGACGTTTCCGCTTCACCTCCGGCATCCGAGATAACGAGCAGGTCAGCCAACAGTCCCGAGTCTGTGGAGAAGTGAACCCCCACGTCCGGCACGTGGTTTCCGAACCGATCCTGAACGGCAATGACGATCGGAGCGCTCAAAGGAAGGCCCACCTGCCCCGTCTGACCATTTCCAGATGCTACCCTGACTTCGCTCGGAGCCCCCGGCGTGGCAGTCGCTTCGACCGTCACAGATTTGGCACCAGCGGATACACGAACTGACTGGATACCCGCGGCTGTCCCCAGCGTCCATTGAATCGTGATCGTCCCCATTGCTCCTGTGCTGACGGAGGTCGGGGTGACCGTGCCCGAGCCCTGAGCCGGAACAAGCGTTACTGGGAATCCCTGAATGGGCCGGCCGACTTCGTCCTCGACTTCCACAGTGAATGAGAGCGTGGTGGCGACCTCAGCGGTCAGGAACGCCTCGAGCAACTGCACCACACCGACCGGCGGAGGCCCGAAAATCCCACACGCAGCGAACACGGACACCGCAACAACGAGTAGCGCACGCGCGCGCGGGCCAGCAGATGTCCGAGGAATCAACACACTACCGACTGGCACTCCAGGTTCCTGAAACCGTCACGTCGCCAACATCGAACGGATCGAGGAACGCGTTGCCTTGAAACGTACCATCGAAGCGACCGCTCCTTGGAAGACCACTGAGGCTCAGCGAATAGCCACCGCCTTTGAGTGAAAACACCGCAGAATTAGAGCGTGTTCTCCCTGACAGGATCTGGTCTACGATTTGGCCCTCTGGCCAGTCGGTACCGGTTTGAGAGCAGGCCTGGGTGCCGCCTGTAGCCCCACCTGAAAGCACGGTTCCGTTTTGCACCACTGTGAGGCTGATGTCGGTGATCGCACAGAAAACGTCTTCAGCGGGATAGGAGAAGTCGAGCCGAAGCACCCATGTACCGCTGAAATCGACCACTCCCTCTTCCCCCACAGGTCCGGAATCCCCGCACGACGCCACGATAAAGCAGAGGGCGAGGGCCAGCGGTCGAAGTCGGTGAGCCATTCATTTATCCAGTGTAGAGGCACCGAGATGCACCCGGCAACTGATGCCGAGCGGGTAGTGTACGCAACTACAAAAACGAACGGATTTCGCTTCAGATCCCAGGCCATTCCGCTGACGAGCGCCTCTCGGCTCGGGGTACGTCCTGACTACCCGATTTCGGCCAAGATGGTGGGCGCGTTTACTCGCCAGCTGTCATCCAGAACATAGTTGTCGAGAAAGCGAATGAGGTACTCACCGGACAACCCAGCTTCACCACGCTCGTAGATCGCGGCCCCCGCATGGTAGAGCTCCATATAGTGGTTGGGCCAGAACTCGACCACCCGCTCCGCGAGAGGGCCATCCGCCATTTCATCTCCGGCGTCCGCCACCGGATGCCCGGCCTCGAACACAACACCTGCACCTCTCCGCTGATCGTCCGAAGTCAGCGCCATGGGTGACGATCTCGCCTCGTCGATGCGGCCGGCCAGCGCGTAGCATTCCGCCTCAAACTACAGACGCCGCACATGGCCCCAAATTGCACACTCCGCGCTACATCACGTGGCAACGCCCATGCCAGGCCACGATTCATTATTCTTTCCGACAACTTTTCATCTGCACCTCGGAGTTCACCCGCTGATGGCGGACCTGACATCGAAACAGCGCGCACACCTGCGCAAGTTGGCTCACCGCCTGAAGCCCCTCGTGCACATCGGGCACGAGGGAGTAACGGACGCCGCCGTACAGTCCGTGACGGACGCCCTGAACACGCGTGAACTCATCAAGGTGAAGGTCCTCGAGTCCGCACCGGAAAACGCGAAGAAGGTGGCTGCGCAGATCGTCGACGCTATCTGGGACAGCCATGTACCACAGATCATCGGAAAGACCATCGTGATTTATCGACCAGATCCAGAAGATCCGGAGATCAAGCTGCCCAAGCCTGGCCCCGCGGCAGCGGGCGCTTAGGTCCGGACTGCCTAACACCGATGTCGCGCGCATTCGTCAAAGAGGACGACTCCCAGAAGGAGCCGGACTACCGGCTCCCGGACGAAGACTCACCGTACTACGACGAGGCGGCTGCCTGGGCGCTCATCAATGGCGCCAACGACGGCGAAACCCGCAGCGCCGAGCTGGCGACAGCTTTCGTATGGGGAGAGGCACACCTCGTGCCCCACGTTGAGAAGATTCTGACCGAGGCCGAAGAGGCGGGGCAGGACCGGGTTGCTCAACTGGCAAGAAGGTTCTTGAAGGCTGCGAAGCGGTAGAGGATCTGACCGGGCCGTCCGCTGCGCCATCGGTATGGTTCGCGAGCTGAGCGCCTGGGACACGGCGCGCGCACAAACCGGCGGCATGCCTGTGAACATCGGGATCGGCATCAACACGGATCACGTCGTCTCCGGCAACATCGGTTCGCCGAAACGAATGGACTACACGGTCATGGGCGACGGCGTGAACCTCGCTTCGCGCATGGAAGGCCTGTGCAAGACCTGCTCAGCGCAGATCCTGGTATCGCAGAACACGGTGAACGGCCTGAAGGGCACATACCGCGTCCGCGACATCGACGACGTGATCGTGAAGGGAAAGACCGAGCCCGTGCGGATCTACGAAGTGCTGGACTGTCCCTCTGAGGAGACGTTCCCACACCTCATGGACGTGGCGGGCCACTTCGGAGGCGGTCAGTACCAGTCCACTCCCCAGGACGGCACCGCAGACACCGCCGGTTAATGCGAGGCCCGCCAGACCGCGAAGCTTCCTCATCCACTGATGCATCCCTTCCCTAACTCCACACGAACCGATGTAACGTCACGACCACGGCATTCTGCTGCTGAACTTCATACTCGAAGTGACACGGTCGTAGTCCTTTTGATCCAACCAACCCCCGCCCCGTACTGGTGTAGAACGTCGGACCGAACCATCGTGTTTACGTAACACAATCATGTCCCTCAGACCGCCCCGGGAGGCAGTCCGTGTATCGCATGCACAAACCACTTCAGGCCATTGTCTTCGCTCTTGCCCTGGCCATCACCGCACCCGTGGCCACGGTCGCTCAGGACGCTCCGACCACCAACCCGGACGCGTCGTCCTACATCACGCCTCCTCCGGCGCTCCAGAACATCCTGGAGACGGACAAGAACTACGCGACGCTCCGTTACATGAGCCCGGACGGGGAGCACTTCCTGATCCCGCACGTCAATGAGCTCTCTACGCTCGAGCTGATGTCCAAGGAGACGTACCGGTTGGCGGAGCTGGAGCTACGTCCACAAACGGACCGGCTGTGGCACCTCGACACCTACGGCATCGACAGTTTCGGCTTCTACTCCTTGGAGTCGCGGGACTTCCTAGAGGTGGACCTGCCCGACAACTCCTTCTTCAGCGACTTCACTTGGTCCCCAGATGGTTCGCAGCTTGCGTTCCTCGCACACCTGCCGACCCACACCGAGGTGTGGACCGCCGATGCGGCTAACGGCCGCACCCGTAGTCTCAGTAATGACCGCGTGCTGGCCACTGTGGCCACCAGCGCCCGCGGCCAGGGGACGAGTTCATCGAACATGATCCAGTGGACGCCGGAAGGGACAGTGATTTCGCTCCTGGTCCCGGAAGGCCGAGGGGCAGAGCCGGCGCGCAGTCGCATGCCGACCGGGCCGCTCACGCGTAACACGCGCGCAGAAGCGACGCGGACTCGCACGTACCCGAACCTGCTCGAAGACGCACACGACGAGATGCTCTTCGAACGGTACACGACGTCGCAGATCGCCGAACTGGGCGACGGCGACCCCAACCCGATCGGTGAGCCGGGCATGTACGAGTCGATTCGGCTCAGCGCCGACGGGGAGCACATCCTCACCACGCGCATGGAACGGCCATTCAGTTTCATCACATCCTACCAAGGGTTCCCGCGGACCACACTCGTCATGGACCGTGACGGAAACGAAGTCTCTGTCCTGAACGAGACCCCCCTCCGAGAAGGGGGTGGTTTCGGTGGCCCAGGCGGCGGCAACGGTCCCAGAGCCTTCGCTTGGCGCCCGGACGGCGCAGGCCTCGGCTACCTAGAGCGCCCGGCGCGCGAGGACGATGACGCACCCCGCCCCGACCTCATCATGGTCGTGACCGCGCCCTTCGATCTCGACAACGGTCAGATCGTCGCCGAAAGCGAGGACCCGATCAGTGGAGTGAGCTACTCGTTGGACGGTCAGCACGCCTTCGGGAAAGTCTCGAAGAACGGGCAATCCGGTATTCGGCACTTCGCCGTCGGATCCGGTGGATCCGCCTCGATGTTTCTCGACTTCCACGACACAGACGATCCGGCCGACCTACCCGGCTCACTGCTGACGGGCGTGACGTCGAACGGCCTCAGCTATGTCTACGTGACGTCGAACGGTGGGTCCGCCTACCTCAAAGGGGACGGCTACAACGCGCAGTTCACGCCGCAGCCGTTCGTGGATCGTGTCTCCATCGCGGACGCTTCGACCGACCGTGTCTTCGAAGGCGCGACAGACTCTTTCGACCAACCGCTCGTTCCTCTCGACGCAGACTTCTCACAGATGATCGCGAGCCGAGAATCCGTCTACGACTTCCCAGACAGCTATCTGTGGTCGGCCGACAGCGGCTACGGCCCGAACCTCACCAACAACGTCGACCCGTTCCCCGAGGTCACGTCTGTTTCGCGGATGGACTTCGAGTTCGAACGACGTGACGGCCTCATGGTTCAAGGCCGGGTGTCGATGCCTGTCGGCTGGGAGCCGGGCGATGAAAAAGTGCCCGGCATTTTCTGGACGTATCCTCGCGAGTACAACCGGACGGAGCAGTATGAGAATGCAGCCGTCCGCAGTCGCAACAGGAATGCTTTCACGCACATGAGTTGGCTGCGCTGGTCCGACATGTGGCTCGCGGCTGGGTACGCGCTGATCTACCCGGACATCCCGATCATCGGTGAGAACTACAACGACACCTACATCTCGTCTCTCGTCGATGCGATGTATGGCGCCATTCGCGGGGTGGACGCGCTCGGCGTCGTCGACGTCGACCGGTTGGCACACGGCGGGCACAGCTACGGAGCGTTCGCGACAGCCAACGTCTTGGCCAACGCGCCCTTCTTCAAGGCGGGGATCGCAGGCGATGGCGCGTACAACCGGACGCTGACCCCTGACGGCTTCCAAGCCGAGCGCCGCAACATCTGGGAAGCGCAGTCGACCTACATTGAAATGTCACCCTTCTTGAAGGCGGACCAGATCGAGACGCCGCTTCTCATGTACCACGGGGGCGATGACAACAACTCCGGGACATTCCCCATTCAGTCTCGGCGCATGATCTCTGCGCTCACTATCCTTGGAAAGAACGCTGTCTTGTATGAGTACCCGTACGAGTCACACACACCGCGGGCGATCGAGAACAAGCTCGACATGTGGGGCCGCTTCACGGGATGGCTCGACGAATACGTCAAGAACGCCGGCAAGGAGGCTGTGATCTCCTAGCGGAAGATCCCCACGTGCGGCTCACCATCTTCGCCAATCCAGCCGCGATACATCCCCGGTGTATTGAAACAGAGTTCGACACGACCCTGAGCATCCAACGCACACATGCCGCCCGAACCGGGTACTTGTTTTTGGAGCGTCTCGAAGATCACAGCGTGGGTCGCTTCTGCGAGCGTCGCACCCGTGTAGGTCATACGCGCGTGAACATCGAAGGCGATGGCATTACGGATGAAGTACTCCCCCCATCCAGTGCACGACACGGCACATAGAGCGGAGGCATAGGTCCCCGCTCCGATCACCGGCGAATCGCCCACGCGACCCCACATCTTATTCGCCATCCCGCCTGTGGACGTAGCCGCAGCCAGATGGCCAGCGGAGTCGAGCGCGACTGCACCGACTGTGCCTGATTTGCCCTCGGCGGAGATCGGTGCGCCGTCCGCTGAAGCAGGAGCCATGGCATCATCTGCGTCCCCGAGCACGTTGGGTCGCGCACTTTCCCCGCGTTCCTTCGCCCGCTGCATCTCGTCCCATCTCCGCTGGGTGTGAAAGAACGAAGGCTCTGTGACATCGACGCCTTGGGATCGAGCAAACGACTCGGCCCCCTCTCCAATCAGCATGAGATGTTCGGAACGCGCCATGATCAACTGAGCGAGGTGCACGGGAGAACGCACATTAGTGACCCCCGCGACAGCACCGGCGTCAAGCGTGGCTCCGTCCATAATCGACGCGTCCATGGTGATCACACCACGTTCGTCAAAGTTGGACCCGCGGCCGGCATTGAAGAGCTCTGAGTCCTCCATGATCTGGACCGCAGCGACAGTAGCGTCGACCGCCGGTCCGCCGGATTGGATGACGGCGCTTCCTGCGAGGAGCGATTCCGTCAGTACCGCACGGTAGGATGCCGCAATCTCGTCCGTCAGCGCAGCGGCGCTCAGAGTGCCCACCCCACCGTGGATGACGACGCCTCGATCAATCTGGATCTGTGATTCCATGTCTACCATCGATGAGCGAATGAATACAACACCGGAAAGTACCTGCAAAAATGGACGTTCCGCAATTTACCCGGGTAATATTGACAGTCGTATTTTACCCTGATAAAATTGGCTTCCTTCAATCGGGTGATGAACGAATGACGAGTGAAGTCCCAAGCGGATGCACCGCGTTCGCAGGTGAACGCCGCATTGCGTCGGGGTCGCTCATGCACGTAGCGATGGCTTCCAAGACCGTTGTGGACCACGATCCCAACACTCTGCTCCTCGTCTTCGATGACAGCACGAGCCGCTTGGTGGAGCTGGACCTTCGGGGTTCACTCGATGCCGTCCGAGGCCGGGTCGAGGCCGTGATCGCTACAACAGCAGCTGAGGCCAACGAGAGTGCGAAGAAAGAGGAGCCGGCACAGAAGCCGTCAGCCAAAAGAGGACCGGGCCGGCCGAAACTCGGCGTCGTGTCCAAGGAGGTGACCCTCCTGCCCCGCCATTGGAAGTTCCTTCAGGCGCAGACCGGTGGCGCTTCCGCAACGCTACGCCGACTCGTAGAACAGGCACGAAAAGAACACTCAGAGTCCAATTCAATTGTCGCTCTTCAGGAGTCCACCTATCGCTTCATGGTCGCCATGGTCGGCAACCAACCGGGCTTCGAAGAGGCGAACCGGGCCCTGTACGCGAGGGACCGTGAGAGGTTCATGGCCGAATCCGAAGGTTGGCCGCAGGACCTCCGGAAGCATGCCCGCATGCTGGCAGAGAGAGTCCTCTAATGGAGGACCTCACCACCGGACCGATTCCAAAACAGCTCGTGAAGCTGGCTGGCCCCATCGCGATCGGGATGATCTTCCAGACCGCGTACTATCTGGTCGACCTCTACTTCGTCGCTCAACTCGGTGACGCAGCCATTGCCGGTGTCGGCTCAGCCGGAAACCTTCAATTCCTCATCATGGCTCTGACACAGGTGCTCGGTGTGGGGACTATGGCGCTCATTTCCCATGCGAGCGGCAGGAAAGACCGCGAAGACGCCAACCTGATCTTCAATCAAAGCATCCTCTTCGCCCTTCTTTGCGCCACGGTGACCCTTGTGGGCGGATACGCCCTGGCGGGCCGTTACATGGGCACGCTCGGCGCCGATGCCGCGACGACGGCTGCCGGGATGACGTACCTGAAGTGGTTCCTGCCAGGTCTCGCGCTCCAGTTCGCCTTGGTTGCGATGGGGTCTGCCCTCCGTGGTACAGGCATCGTGAAACCCACGATGATCGTCCAAGTCTCGACCGTCCTGCTCAACGCGATTCTTGCGCCCATCATGATCGCCGGGTGGCTGACGGGGCGGCCTCTCGGTGTCGCCGGAGCAGGGATCTCTACAACGATTTCAATCGCCGTCGGCGTCGTGATGATCTCGTTCTACTTCGTGAGACTGGAACGGTACGTGGTCTTCGACCTCGCGATGCTCAAACCCCGACTCGAGGCGTGGAAGCGCATTCTCAAGATCGGCCTGCCTCCCGGAGGAGAGTTTTTGCTCATCTTCGTGAACATCGGCGTGATGTACTGGGCGATTCGGGGCTTCGGAGCGGAGGCCCAAGCCGGGTACGGCATCGGTTCCCGCGTCATGCAGGCCATCTTCCTGCCCGCCATGGCTCTCGCATTCGCCGCTGCACCGTTAGCAGGGCAGAACTTCGGAGCCCGCGCCTACGACCGGGTGCGCGAAACGTTCAAGACGGCAGCTATCCAGGGCAGCGCGATCATGTTCGTACTGACGCTCGTCTGTCAGTGGCGCTCCGACGCATTCATAGCCTTCTTCACGGACGACCTCCAGGTGGTCACCGTCGGGGCGGACTTCCTGAGGATCATCTCGTGGAACTTCGTTGCCACGGGAATCATCTTCACCTGCTCCAGCGTCTTTCAAGGAATGGGCAACACCATGCCCGCCCTCATGAGCGCCGGCACCCGCCTGCTCACCTTCGTCGTGCCCGCCATCTGGATGAGCCAACAGTCATGGTTCGAACTCAACCACATCTGGTATTTGTCGGTGGGGACGGCTGGATTGCATGCTTTGTTTTCTGTTTGGTTGTTGATGAGGGAGTTTCGTGGGCGGTTGGTTGGGGGTGCGTCGTGAGGGTTTGAGGGGTTCGGGAGGCGGCGGTGGGTTACGAAGCTCCCGGCGAGGGCGCTGCGCGTCCTTCCGTCTGTCGGCGTTGGCTTGTAACTGCTTCCTGTATCCCAACGTCTTCGTTCGCTTCGCTCCGAGGCAAAGCCTCGAGCCGGCGCCGGGAGCTTCGTAACCCGCCGCCGCCCGACGTTTGGGGCACAACAGCTTCCCGGTTGTGGGTCACGGACCGGGCAGGCAGGGGGACCACCGGGGCCCGCTATCGTCCGACGCCAACTCGCGAGCCCGCCTAACCCGCCTGCCCTGTGACCCCACCCCCAGCGCCCGTCCACCCCGCAGCCAATCGACGTGTAGCCCACCCGTTGGGAGGAAGGCGTCGTTGCTTACTCTTTGCGAGGCTCGAGGCTATGCCTCGGAGCGAAGAGAAGGAGCGAGAAGGAGGAGTGGACCAAGCAACAAGCGGACGCCCACAACCGCAGCAGATTCAAGCGCCCTCGCAAGGAGCAAGCAACGACGTCTTCCTCCCAAATACGCCCTAAGGCTGAAAGTACCCGTCGACTTGAGCTGCCTGCAGCGGATCGGCTCCGAACTGATTCTGCCCCCAGCTGCCTCTGCCGAATAACAACACAATCGCCAGGTAGATGTTGTACAGCGGAACGGCGAGCAGGAACCAGTGCCAACCTGGGCGGTCCAAGTCGTGAAGGCGTTTTACCGTGATCGCGATTCCTGCCCACAAGCCAGCCACGACAGCACCGATCCCGGGAAGGATGAACAGCGGGCTTCCCGTGACGAACACGAGCCCAGCGCACATCGCGATGGCGGTTAAGATCGCGAGATCGTCCAGGATGATGTGCCAAAAATACCAGGCACGATTCGCGCGGCCTTCCATAGTGAAAAGGTCGAGGAACTTGTCCATCCGTCCGTCCAGTCGGCCGTAGCCATTTCGAGTCACGGTCTTGCCGCCCGGCCGGAAGGGCGGCAGGCTGGCCTTATGGTACCCATACACATTGCAGCCGCAAATCATTTACGCGCCCCGAAACGAAACAACATGAAGACTCCCCGGCTCCGTCTCGTCGTGTCACGCACTGTTGTCCTCTTGGCCTTGGCTGGCATTACCGTCCCCGCGACGATTGAAGCTCAGGAGCCGGCCGAGTGGGGCGAAGAGCTGGTCTTCCACACGTTCTCGATCGCCGCCGTCGACCCAGTCACACGAGAGTCGGGGGTTGCAGTCACGACACGCGTCCCATGTGTCGGTAATGGCGTGCCCTGGGTGCGTGCCGGCGTGGGGGCCGTAGCGACCCAGGCGTCGACACGGACCGAGTACGGCCAAGAGTTGCTCGACTTCATGGAGGGGGGGCTATCCCCCCAAGAAGCGATGGACCGAGCCATTGCGAGTGACCCGGACTCGCCACGTCGGCAAGTCGGCGTCGTGGGTATGGACGGGACGTCTGCGCAGCACACAGGCACGCTCCCGGGAGCCTGGGCAGGCCACCGTTCAGGTCCGAACTACGCAACTCAGGGCAACGTACTCGTGGGGCCTGAGGTGATCGCGGCGGTGGCTGCGACGTTCGAGGCGAGCGAAGGCTCCGGACGTCACCTCGCAGACCGACTCATTGAGGCACTCGCGGCCGGGCAGTCCCTCGGCGGAGACCGCCGTGAAGGGCGTTTTCAGTCCGCCGCGGTCATCGTGGCCGATCCACGGGAGGGACGTTCACGCAGACCCGATGGGTACACGGCGAACATCAACGTCTGCCAACACGACACCCCTGTTGCCGAGCTTCGGCGCATCTATTCAACGATTTCGGGTACGCTCGGCTTCCGAGAGTTGTCGCAGCCGTCGGGCATCGACGTGTGGCAAGTGAAGCTCATCATGCACGCGCTCGAGTATTACATGGCCAACTTCGAAGTCATCACGCGCGAAGACGGCTGGCAGTTCTATGACGACGCGATCGTGGCTGCGGTCGAACGATTCAGGGCCGATCACGGCCTCAGCAACGCCTCATCCAGTGGCAGCCCTGCAGGTTTGGTGAACGCCGGACTCGTCGAACTGATGTGGGCCGAACTCGACGGCACCGGGAAGACGGCTGAGATCCGTCAGGAGATCCGTAACCTCACCGCGGTCCGCAGATAGGGCCTATTCCCCTGCGGACGAATCCAGCCAGGTCGTGTTCGTACCCAGATTGATGGCGAGATGGGCTCCGGCGGTACCCGGCGCTGCGCCGTGCCAGTGCTCGTTGCCCGCTTCGATCACGACGACGTCGCCCTCTGCGAGCACGAGTTCCGTACCGGCACGGTCCACGACCACGCACGTGCCGGCCAGGCCGAACAAGAGTTGAGCGTCATCATGTACATGCCAGTTCGTCCGCGCGCCCTCGGCGAACGAGACACGATACAGCCGCACATCCTGGCCGTCGTCTGGACCCAACAGCCGCTGCATGGTCGCGGGAAGGACGAAGTTGTTCGCGTCTGCCGGATTGTGGGGCACGGCGCCGGAGTCGATGCGTCTCATCCGTCACCTCCCGACACAATGGCCTCTGCCTCCATCTCGACCACGTAACCGTCGCCGATCAGTCCAGCGTTCACGAGGGTGTTCGCCGGCTGGATGTCTCTGAACCGTTTTCCGTGAGCGCGCGACACCGGGTCCCAGACGTCGGGGTCGCCGATGTAGATCCGGGTCCTCACTACGTCTTCCAGAACTCCACCGAGCGATTGGATCGCCCCTTCCACCTTGTCGATGATGTAGTGCATTTGGGACGCAGGGTCCGCACTCCCAATGAGCCGATCGCCATGCGTCGCCGTGGTCCCGGACACCAAGATTCGGTCCCCCTTTTTGACGGCCCGCGAGAAGCCGGCGAGATCCTCCCACACCGTCCCGCTCAACGCCTTCGTACGACCATCCGACCCGATTTCAGTTGGATAGGGAGACGGGAAGTCATCGAAGTGGTCACTCAAGTCGCCCGCTGCGGTCAGAAAGGGTGGCTTCCGGTATTCGTCACCACATCCACCGGGGATCGAATCGAGCGCCGCGACGGCCGCGGCAATTTCTTGGAGACTCTCATCGTCCCATTCGATGTCGAACATCCGCTGGTTGTCGTCCAAATGTTCGCTGAGGCCCAGCCGGGCACCGACGATCACACCTGCCACCGCCGGCGCGTCCAACATGTACCGAGTCGCGACATTGGCCATCGAAGCGCCAACACGCGTGGAAGCCCGCTGCACGGCCCCCAAAAGGGACTGGAACTTGGACCATCCACCTGCCGTGTCGATGAACCGTTTGTACTTCATTTGCGACCAAGTCTCGAGGTCACTCATGTCCGGCTCTGGAACGTCTAGCCAGCGCTCAGTAAGCAATCCCCCGGCCAGTGTACCGAACGCGAGGACCTTCACGTCATAGCGGGCACAGACATCAGCCATATCGCCCGCTGCGCGCTGATCCAGGAGCGAGTAACAGACCTGGTTCGACACGATGTCGACGCCGCTCTCACACAACATCGCCACGTGGGCGGCATCGGTATTCGTCAGCCCAATATGTCGAATCAGCCCGTCGTCCTTGAGCGCCTGCAATTCAAACATGCAGTCCAGCCAACTCGGATCGGCATAGCTCCATGCGTGGAACTGGAGCAAGTCGATCGAATCGCGTTTCATTCGATCCAATGCCCTTTGAACTGCACGCCGCACATCTTCGGCGGACTTCGGCCCGGGATTAGGCACCCACTTCGTGCACAGCTGCGCCGTATCAGGCCATCGCTCTTCGTATCGGCCAGCGATCAGTTCCGATGAACCATAGTGATCCGCCATGTCGAAGGTGGTGAGGCCGGCTCCGACGTAGCGCGCCATCTCTTCCGAGGCGTCGTCGAGATCCAGCGCTGAACCTTCACGCTCCATATCCGCGACTTGCCACAGACCGGTAACGATTCGGGAGATTTCGAGGCCAGGCGCCAGTTCAGTTCTCTCCACCATGGTCATTCCGGCGGTAGTGCGAGGAAGTGGGCATCGGTGTCGACTCCGTTCTTCTTCAGAGTCGCAAGTTCTTTGAAGTAAATCACCGAAGCGAGCGCCATGACCCCAACCCACAGCACAGTGGAATGGAAGTACCAGGCTTCCACATCGGCATTCAGATCCTTCATGATGTGAAAGACTAGGAAGACACCCAGCAGGACGAAGCCAGCCCCTGCTAGCGGAACCTGCAGAGACCGATTCGGGAGAACGGTGACGTCCTTGGCGATTTCAGGATTGTGCCCCGGCAGAGTGATCACCGTGACACACATGAGCATGAAATTCACCAACATGGACGTCACCAGAATGTCGACGCCGAGGAAGAAGTCACCAGCGAGGTGACTCCCAAGAATCGCGATGGACGCCATCACACCCGAAAGCACCAACGCAACGTGGGGAGTGTGCCAGATGGGGTGAACCGCCGCGACGCCTCGAGGAAATACTCCGTCCTCCGCCCATGCGAACATCAGTCGTGACACCGCAAGAAGCATGGCGGGCAGGTCGTTGATGAGCGCCACAGACGCCCCGGCGACGATCAAGACAGTCCACGTCGGCGACAGCACGTACCCCAGTAGCCCGGGCGCGGTGAGGTCCTGGGCTTGTGCGCGTTCCGCGACGAAACTCCAGGGGACCGTGTGGTAGACGGCCGCGGTGAAGAGCATGTAGAAGCTCCCCACCGTTAGAACAGCGATCCCGATCGCGAGCGGTAGGTTCCGGCTGGGATTCTTGGCTTCGCCACCAGCCTGAGCGATGGAGTCGAAGCCGATGAAGCTCGAGAAGAGGATGGCTCCAGCCGCGATGAATCCGGTCCATGTGAACGGAGTCTCTGGAGCAACGGGCACCGCGACACCTTCAGCCGCCATCAGCCCGGCAGCGAAGTCTCCCTGATCGAACCAGAAGCCGGCCACGATAACGACCCCTCCCAGAACGAACATGACGTACATCATCGGGACGAGAATGCCCTGGTAGAGCTTCAGTCCCCGCATGTTGATGCCGACCGACGTCCACAAGAACGCCAGGGCGATACCGACCCGGATGGGCCCCGTATCGAGCGCAGCCGCCACGCCATCCATCCCTACCGCCGCAACGACGTCACGAATGAAGGGGATCATGAGGTAGGACACGACGCCTATCGCGATCGACAGACCGAACCACTGCGAGAAACTGGCGACAAAGCCCAGGTAGGGATTCAGTCCCCGACTCGCATAGATGTAGCTCCCGCCGGCTCTCGGCATGGCGGAGGCCAGGATCGCATAAGCGAGTGCTGCGAGGATCGCGGGCACCGCCGCGAATACATACGCAGAGAGGACGTATGGCCCGATTCCCGGGACACTCCGCTGGAGCATGAACGGCACGATATTGATGGCCGCCCCGAGCATTGAGCAGATCCCTGTCGCAGCAAGGCCCATGAGGCCGAGGCGGCGAGTCAGGCCGGTCGCGTTCGAAGCCGTTCCAGGCGTATCGGACATACGGGGTCTTGGTAGGAGTTGGCGGGGCGGGAGAAGCTGTCGGGTGGGCGTGGCTCGGCGCAAGCAAGTCGGTGAACCGCTCGGTACCCCGCCCCTCACCGAGCCAATGTCGATCGTCCCGAACTAGGCGGGATCGGCATCCCCCCGTCCCCCGATTCCCGCCAATCGCGGCAAGACCACCAACGCCATCGTCGCCGCTGTGGCCGTGCCCAGCATGACGGCCAAGCCGAACCTGCGCGTGGGCGGGAAGCTGGACATCACGAAGATCCCGAAGCCGGCGCAGATAATGGCCGTGGCACCCAGGACAGGCGCCCGGATCTGTGACAACGCCACCGCCCAGGGATATTCGGTCCGAAGCGCCTCGAGCCGCCTGACGCGCACGACGAGGTGGATCATCGAGTCCACGCCCATCGCCAAGGCGACGTTCGCGGCGGGCGAAGTAATGATGTCGACTGCGATCCCGAAGTGGCCGAACGTCCCGAGGACGACCAACGGGATCCCGGCCAGGCAGATCCACATCTTCGCCGTGACCGCCGCAGATCTCGACACGACGAACCCGAAGAGGATGAACAGCAGCAACAGGCCCCCGATGCCGACACGGAGGCTGGAGGCGATGAGATGTCCGAGTTGAGCCTGAAGATCGTACAGTCCGCTGACGAGAACCGGCTCGAGACCTGCATCCCGGGCGCTGCCACTGAGTCGTTCGATGACTTCGTCGCGCGACCCAGCACGAGTCGATTCGTGCATGCGCATGAAGTAGTGCCCCTGGTCGCGCTCTGGGGACACATAAGCCAGTCCGGCCCCTCCCAATTCGGGACTCGACGCCAGGTCTAGGAGGATCTCGAGGCTGAAGAAACGAGCCAGTGGCATCGTTCGCGCATGCCCGATCAGTGTCGCGGGTGACAGAACCATGCCGACGGCCGGATCGGCTTCGAGCGAGGCCTGGAAGACTTCCATCTTGGCGAAGACCTCGGGAGAGTCGAGACGACCCCCGCCCTGATCGCGTATGACGATATCGAGCGTGCTACTCCCCCCGTCCCGGTCGATCATCTCCAGACCTTCACGCAGCGGGTCGCCTGACGCGAAGTAGGTCAAGAGGCCTGGGTCGGTGTCTAACCGGAGGGTCCCCAATCCCAGTACGGCAATGATCACCCCAGCAACGACTACGGTCGAAGGGCCCGCTCGGGGGCTGCCCGTTGAACCTCCCACTTCGGATGCGGTCCTCACCTTGGCCCATCGTGCGAGGAACGCCGGATACACGGTATATGCGACGGCCATCGCGATAAGAGCGCCCACCGCTCCGGCCATACCCAATTCACGAAGAGGCTTTGCGGAAGCAGTCAGGAGACTGAGGAAACCGAGGAGCGTCGTGGTCATACTCCAGAACGACCCTTCAAGGGTGTCCCGCACACCCTCAGACAGAGCCAACTGTCGGTTCTGAGCACCCGTTCCTGTCCGCGTGGCGCGGGCCCAGTTCGCCGTAAGAAAAACGACGTGGGACAGCGTGAGCACGAACACAATCGTGACGAGATTCGCCGTCAACAATCCGATGGCAATCCCGGCCGACTGGATGATGACCAGCGTGACTGAGACCGCCACGAGACAGGTCACCAAAGTGCCCAGAACGATCGCGCCATCGCGATACACGAGACCGACAAGCAGCGCGAAAAGGAGCACCGCAGCGAGGCTGAACACCACGAGATCCTGAAAGAGGTTTCGGCGAATCAGCTCCACGATCACCGGGACCCCGGACATGACGACCCCGAAGTCTGGACTGTCGAAGTCGGCGAGCACAGCCTCGACCCGTGGGAGAAGCACTTCCGGGTCCGTCCCGTCCACCATGATCAAGATGTTGGTCGCGAGCGAATCCGGCGTCAGTAGAATCTGAGCGAACATCGGACTTCGCCGCGGGTCCTCCGTTGCGATGCTGTACCGACCGTCGATGCCCTCAAGTGCGTAGAGAGCATCGGCGAGCGCCTCCACCCTGTTCTCGTATGCTCGCCGGTCGCCGACTCGGTCTTCAGCCCTGACAATGATCTGGGGGCTCGATCCGTATTGGCTCGCGATCTCACGAGATGCTTCGAGTTGTGGATCGTCCTCCGCGAAGAAGAAACCCTCCTCGACCTGCGGAGACAGATCGACGAGCAAACGCACGGCGAGAAGTCCCACAACGGCCATGCCGATCGCGCCCCACGCCGCGCCACGGCGCATCCACAACTTAGATAGCATCTGCAAAACCTCCCTGCGCCACGTTACCGTCCGGAACATCCCCACGCGTACATCGTAGGGGGATCGACATGAGTAGGCTCGAATTCATAGGGAGGCACGCGTGCGTCATCGCGCTTTAGGTTTGGGCTTGGTTCTGCTGGTCTTTGGAGCGGTTCCGAACATCTCCGCGCAGGAGGCCGAAGTCGAGGCCGCCGTGCACGCCACCCTCGGCGCATGGAGCGCCGGAGAGTACGCCGACTTCGTCGCCCAGTATCAGGCGGACGCTCGTGGCTTCTTCTTGGACGGAGGCCCGCTGATGGATGGCGGCTTCAATGTCGCCTTGCTTCAGGCTGCTGCGAACGCAGGATTTGCGGCCGACGTCGACGTCCAAGATCTCGACGTGCAGATCCACGGGCAGACCGCCATTTCCGTTGCGTACCTGACCGGGTCGCTCACACTCCCCGGAGGACTCGTCATGCCCGGCACGTGGCGGTACTCCGAGACTCGCGTCTCCACAGACGACGGATGGAAGGTGATCCAGTTCCATGTCTCCCCACAGGAAGGGATGTAGCCGATCTACCGGACTCGGTCGATGACCTCTCGAAAGAGTCGATCGGCCAGCTGCTCGGCCAGCTCTTCGAGCGCCGCCTGCTGCACCTCGGCGCGCTGTTTTTCCAAAAGGTCGGGATCGAAGTAGCGAGACTCGTTTGAACTCAGTTGCAACTCGCGCGGATTCTCGCCGTAGACGCCGCGCTCGAATCCGCCGGTCTCTCGTCCTGATTCGACGAACCGCTCCAGCTCGTCGCCATCTCTATCGACGACAATGACCTCCGCGCGAACTTCGAGGACGTAGCGCCCTCGTTCCAGGGTCCAGGGTACGAGTTCACCGTCCCGCTTCCGTGCCCATGCGGAAGTTCTTCGGACATTTTGATCGGTCATGCTCACGTAGGTCACCTCGATCAGAGCCCCGAGATCTGAGCCGACTGCGTCCATCACACGACTCACTTGTCGTGCGTTGAGGGGCCGCCCCCCACTCGCCGCGTCCCGTGCCTCGCGACGCACCAGCGCGGAATTGGCCACCGCTACAAAGGGGGGCGGCGTTACCCAGTAGTCGATCTCTAGATTATCCGATAGCTCGTCCTGGTAGTGCGAACCCACCGAGTCTCGGACATCAGACCGGCTCGTGAGCGGAAGAATCGCGATACGCACCATGCCCAGGTCCAGAGCCTCGTTCCGAATGTCGTCCGCTCTACGGACGGTGCCACGCGTAGGAGGTGACTGCAGATCGACCGCTTCACCCGCGCGGGCGAAGGCCGCTTTGTAGTACCGGTCTCCCAGGTCGTACTCCGCCCAGTCCAACAGCAGATCGATCTCGGCAGCTACGGAGGCCTCACGCTGGGCCGAGGAAGCTCCGAAGTCCGATCTCGCCCTCCGCAACGCCCGCTGCGCGTCTCTCATCTCGCCATCGGCCGCGACCGAGGCCGCGTACTGCATGAGCCCGTCGATCGCGTCGTCGAACGATTGGCGCCTCAGCTGGTTATAGTCCGCAGGTGGCGTCAGTCCCACGCCGACCTCACGGCCGCGGGCAAAAAGTGCATCGGTACGACGGAATGCCTCAGCGGCTCGAATGGGATCACCGGCACCGACGAGGTCGTCTGCGGACTTCATCGCGAGCATGACGGCGGTATCCGAAACCGCTACGAAAAGCTCTCTCGCTTGGACGAGTTCATCGTCCTTATCGACCGCATCCGCGTAGCGATACGCGGCCTCCAAATACCGCCCCTCGTTCTGGAGCTCGATACCCTCCGCCAGCCGATCACTCGCGGACGCACACCCTGAAACGGCCAGAGCGAGACAAAGCAGGACGCTACTTAGACGACTCGACATGGATTCTCCAATGAACGGCGGCGACAGATCGACGCTACGGGAAAGTTAGAAAGGAGACGCCCGGCCGTCACGGCACATCGCTTGTCTCGGCCGGGGCGGGACCCAAGCTAGCCTCCTCTACGAACCGACCCCGGAGGTACGCAGTGCTCCGCTACACCCTCGTCCGACGCATCTTCTTCGTAATGGCCGCAGTCGCTGTCGACCCCGCGAACTCAGCCACGCAGGAACTCTTTGCGGGGTACCCTGGGGCCCGGATAGGCGGCGCGTACATGCAGAACTTCTATCTGCAGCGGGCATGAGCATCAGAGCGTTGATTACGAACACAGAAGAGCCCAAACGTCAGGATCGTGATGGGCAACGCGAGCGCGAGTAGCAAGGGTTTGATAAAACCGTTCGCAAGCCCGAGTCCCGGCGCACCGAACACCTCCGCCTTCCCGGATCGCTTCACAACGATGGTCGGGTTGCCCGGATCTTACCCAGGTGACGCTTCCGACCTCTCGGCTCTTACCGGAAAACAGATCCGCCTACTTGATCGGCGAACTCGACACGGGATGGGTCGACGGCTCAGAAAATACGTTTGCCTCCATGCAGGAGCTAGGGATCTGCGCGACGCTCGAAGTCATGGACGGTCAGGGAAATGTGCTCGCGCTGGGTCCTCGGGACCTTATGGACGGGATCGACCAAGCATACGGGAAGGAACACCAAGCGGCGTTAGATCCGAAGAGGCGGTTGAGTGGTGACATGGCCCCAGGCTGTTTGACGTGTACTTCGGTTGTACGGAATAGGCGGCCATGCCGCCGCCTGTTCCGTTCAGCCCGCGCGACCCCATCTCGTAGCGGGGTCGCGCAGACCGATCAAACGGGTCGTCAGTTTTCGACGATTGCGAGCAGCTCAATCTCAAAAATCAGCGTCGCATTCGGGCCGATAACACCCTGCGAACCCTGGGGACCGTAGGCAATTTCCGACGGGATCACGAACTTGTAGTGACTGCCCACGGCCATCAGCATCAGCGCTTCTCCGAAACCCGGGATCACGCCGCCCACTCCGAACTGAGCCGGCTCGCCACCGTACGACGAATCAAACTCGGAGCCGTCGATCAACGTTCCCCGGTAGTGCAGTTGGATTTGATCCGCAGCGGTCGGCATCGAGCCGTCGCCTTGAGCGATGACCTCGTACTGCAGGCCACTCTCGGTCGTCATCACGCCCTCCTTGCCACCGTTCTCAGCGAGGAACGCGGCGCCCTCTTCGAGGTTCGTTGCGGCGCTCGCCTCGTACGCGGCTTGGGATGCGGCCTGCATCTCCTCAGCAAACTGACTGAGAACCATCTGGAGTTCTTCCGGCTCGATCGCCGGGTCGGATCCCTGCAGCGCGTCTTCCACACCACGCAGGAAAGCCATGCGGTCCAGGCGGTCCTTGGTCTCCGAGATCTGACTACCAACGTTCAGGCCGATGCCATAAGAGGCCTTCTGGTCGTTCGAGTCGAGCGCGGCCGACGACATATCCATACTACCCTCTGAGGCTGTGCACGCCGCTAGAAGCGTTGCAACGCCGAGCGCCGCCGTGCCGAGTCGAATTCGCATATCTGATCCTTAGTCTTTGTATCACCCACCGCGGATCCATCCGCTAGGGCTGAAAAATAGAGAGCCGAAAGGTAATCGCAGCCAGGAAAACGCCCAACGGTGCATCGGGCCGTATCTATCCATAATGTCTATCTCGGCACACTTTATCCGGAGCCGAAGCGATCCCGATTTTTCGGGATGCCGTTGAATTCACTGGAGGCACCGTTCATGACCACGTCCGCCCGCAGGCTTCTTCTTTGGATCTTGCTCGTTGCCGCTCCCTGCGTAATCGCTGTACCAGCCGTTGCCCAGGACGCGACCGATTCAGAGGCAATCCTCGCTGCCAAGGACTGGGTCGCGCCTCCAGGGAGCATCGCTGAAGCGGTTCTCGCCCCTCGTTACTTGAATGCAACGCTCACGAACATCAGCCCGGACAAGGCGTGGTTCTTCCACATGATCGGTGAAGGCCCGCCGACCATGGAGCGCTTCTCTCGCCCGTTCGACGAACTAGGCGGGCAATTCTACGACCGTCAGGCGAATCGTCACCGGAACCTGACGACACGATCCAGCGTGGGCATCAACATCATCTCCGCCGAGGACGGTTCGGTTATCGAGGTATCAATTCCAGAAGGGGCGAAAGCCTCCAACGCGACTTGGTCGCCGGACGGCTCGCAGTTGGCTTTCTTCGTCCACACGGACGACGAGACGCACATCTACGTGGCTGACCCCACGGATGGTGATTCTCGACAAATCACACGCTCACCCGTGCTCGCCACCCTGGTTCAGAGCTTCGAGTGGACCGCAGATTCGCAGGAGATCGCGACGGTCCTAATCCCGGACAACCGCGCGGTGCGACCGGAAGAACGCCGCGTGCCCACGGGTCCGCAGGTGAAGCAGACGGAGGAAGGCGAAAACGTGCTCCGTACCTATGCCAGCCTCATGGAAACACCGTATCACGAAGAGCTTCTCGAGTGGCACGTCACCGGCCAGCTCGCGAGCATCTCTGTAGACGACCGTCGCGTCACTCGGGTCGGCTCGCCATCCATGATCCGGAGTTTCGACTTCTCACCTGCCGGTGAGTTCTCGCGCGTCACACTGATGCAGCGGCCGTTCAGCTACGTCGTCCCTGTCACCAGCTTCGGCCGCACCGAGCAGATCTGGGACCGCACCGGGAGCATGTTGGCGGAGATCGATGTCACCGAACTGAACACAGGACTCAGAGGGGCACCTTCCGCTCCTGGAGTCGGTGGGGACGAAGAAGAGCCCGACCGGCGGCAGCTGGCTTGGAGAGAAGACGGCGCCGGTCTGACCTTCTTGCAGCAAGAAGCTGCCGAAGAGGATGAGGATGAGGCCGAAGAGGACAGTGGCCGCGGCGGTCGAGCTGGCGGTGCCCGCCAACCCGACCGGGTAATGTTGTGGAGCGCCCCTTTTGGTGAGGACAACGTCACCGTCGTCTACGAGAGCTCTCAGAGACTGGCATCCCATCGCTTCTCTCTAGATCACAACATGCTGTTTCTTTCCCGCCGCCCCCAGGAGGGTGGCTTTGGTAGCTCTGCAGCGCGTGGCACCGTGACAGAATTCGCGGTCGACCTGTCAGATCCCGAAACAACGTATACCATCGCCGAATACGAGGCCGACGACTTCTACGCCAATGCTGGCACACTTCTGCTGGCGGGCGGGCAAGTCGCGGGCGGCGGGCGGGGACGTGGAGGCAGCGCCGGCGGTCAGATTGTCCAGACTTCAGCCGACGGTGCTTCGGTTTTCCTATCAGGAACGCAGTACAACGAAGATCCGATGGCCGGCAGCCCCATGAACTTCCTGGACCGGGTCGACATCCGGACCGGAGAGACCGAGCGACTCTACGAGAGTTCGAACGACGGGCAGTACGAACGCATCGTTTCTGTAGTGGATGTCGACGCGGAAGACTTCATAGTGTCGCGTGAGACGACCACAGATGTGCCCCAGTCGTACCGGTTCTCCAATGGCCAGCGAACCCAGCTGACCCAGAACATCGACTACACCCCGGATATCACGAATGCGCCCAGGCAGCGCTTCACCGTGGAGCGCCCGGACGGATTCCGCTTCCTAGTGAACGTCCAGCTTCCGCCGGGCTGGGACGGTGAGGAACGACTACCCGCCATGTTCTGGTTCTATCCGCGCGAGTTCACGGACCAAGAGTCCTACGACGATCGCGGTCGCACCTACAACAAGAACGCGTTCGAGAACTACGGCACGCGCTCCATGCAGTACCTCGTCCGGTTGGGGTACGCTGTCGTGACGCCTGACGCGCCAATTGTCGGGAAGCAGGGCGCGATGAACAACAATTACGAGCACGACCTGCGGAATAATCTGGCTGCTGTAATCGACGAGTTGGACGAACGCGGCATCATCGACCGACGTCGCCTCGGGCTCGGAGGCCATTCGTACGGCGCGTTCGGGACGGTGAATGCGATGGTGCACACGCCGTTCTTCAAAGCAGGCATTGCAGGGGACGGAAACTACAACCGCACCCTGACACCGCTCAGTTTCCAAAGTGAACGGCGCTTCCTGTGGGATGCGAAGGACGTGTACCTGGGAATGTCACCCTTCCTCTATGCGAACAACCTGACCGGCGCGCTGCTGATGTATCACGGCCTCCAAGACCAGAACGTGGGAACGGATCCGATCCATTCGCCGAAGCTCTTCCATGCGCTCAACGGATTGAACAAGCCGGCGGCCATGTACCTGTATCCCTTCGAGGACCACGGACCGGCGACAGAAGAAACGCTGCTCGACCTTTGGGCTCGTTGGACAGCGTGGCTCGATATTCATCTCGAGCCCCAGAGGAAGCCGATCACGCAGTAGCCAAGGGCCGGCCTGAGCCCACTCACAACCTTCATCTGCTCTGACGCGTCTCACACATATATGCGATCGAGCGGTTGTCGGAATACGGAGCCGGCACTGACCGTGCGGTATTGTGACCGAAGACGGTGCGAATGAGGTACGGATCCGTTGGAGCGACTTCGCGGGGATGCAGATTTCTCGCTGCCGTCCCGTCCGGCCAATCTCTAAATTCCGCTCGGCCCATAGACCGGGCGGGGTTTTGTCTTGAGCGTCCCCGCCGCACTATACGGCCTGAACTCTCAACCGGACGTGCGCATGACTCCGACTGACCTAGCTCGTTTCACAGCCTTTACTGCCCTCGCCACGACGCTCGCGGTGGCTACCCCGACCATGGCTCAGATCCCCGCCGACGCCGCTCAGCGGGTCGACGAGATTTTTTCCCGCTGGGACTCGAATACGTCGGCTGGATGCGCCGTCGGCGTATCGGTGAACGGCCTCACCGTTCTCGAGCGAGCCTACGGGATGGCGGACCTCGAACACGGAATCCGGAATACACCGGCGACAATCTTCGAAGGTGGATCGCTGTCCAAGCAATTCACGTCGGCGGCAATCGTGCTCCTCGCCATGGACGGTAAGATCTCCCTCGACGACGACGTCCGAAAATACATCCCGGAGCTTCCGGACTACGGCGATCCGATCACCCTGAAGCATCTGATGACACATACGAGCGGACTCCGGGACTGGGGCTCCGTTGCCCAGATATCCACGTGGGGACGTGAACAGCGCAGTCATGACCACGATTGGGTCGTCGACATTCTCAGCCGGCAAACCGCTCTGAACTACGAACCCGGCCGCCAGTATTCCTACACGAACTCGGGATACAACCTGCTCGCGGTGATCGTGGCTCGGGCGAGTGGAATGTCCTTTGCAGAGTTCTCGACGGAGCGCGTGTTCAAGCCACTGGGCCTGACGAACACGCAGTGGAGAGACGACTATCGCCGCATCGTTCCTGGCCGGAGTTCGGCTTACAACGCAACCCAGGACGGCGGCTGGGAAATCAACCGGCCCATCGAATACGTGCATGGGAACGGAGGAATCCTCACCACGGTCGGCGACCTCACCCGGTGGAACCAGGCACTCACCGACGAGCGCTTCGGGCCGGATTTTACCCGCATGATGCACGACCAAGCCGAACTCAACGACGGGTCTCAGATCACCTACGCGGGTGGCCTACAGGTGAACAGGAGTATGGGCGTCCGCACCATCTCTCATACGGGTTCGACGTCAGGATACCGCGCTTTCGCGGCCAGATATCCGGACCAAGGACTATCCGTCTCGATGCTGTGCAACGCCTCGAACGCTCCAACCGGCGGCAATGGGCAGGCCGTCGCCCGAGTTTACTTGGGCGATGCCGTACAGGACCCTGTCGCCGCTGAGGGGGTCCCAGTGTCCGCGGAAACACTGGAGGCCTACGCCGGGCTCTATCGTGACCCCGTCACCGGCAACACGGTGAATTTGCGGGTCTCGAATGGGACGCTCCGCGCCGGCACAGCACGACTGACCCCACTCTCTGACACCCGATTTCAGGTCGGGACCAGGCAGACCTTCTATGACTTTCATAAAGATGGCCCGGGACGTCCGTCCTTCAGCGTCAACTCTTGGGAGTACACAAAACTAAGCTACGAGCCCGTGGACGCCTGGCAGCCCAGCTCGGCTGAACTGGCCGCCTTTGTCGGCACTTATGAGAGCACGGAAGCCGAGACGACGTATGAGATCACCGTCGAGGACGGCGCTTTGATCGTGTGGCAGCGGCCCGGTCACACCTTCGAACTCACGCCGGTCTACGAGAACGCCTTCCGGGGACGATCCGGGTCTATTCTACGCTTTCGGCGCGACGCGGACGGCCAGATTGAAGGGTTGAGCCTCAGCGTCTCGCGCGTCTACGACATGCACTTCAAGCGAACCGGGAGGCCAGCCTCCGTGACCGACCAATAGCCCGATGTCCGCTGACGGCAGGTGACCAAGAAGGAAGCTGGAACCCCTCAATCCATTCGACGTATTGAACGAGCGCCGTGTTCCATTACCGTTTCGGTTCGGTGACCAACTGCTGGAGTCCTAAGTGAGTTCCACGTCCGCACCAGTCAGCCCGCGCGAGCGGCTGCAGGGTGTGCTGCCCGAAGTCGAGATCGTAGCGCTCACGCCGTTGATCGAAGAGATCGACGAGCTGAAGCGAACTCGTAACGCCGTGGTGCTCGCCCATAACTATATGACGCCAGATATCTACCACGGCGTGGCAGATCTGAAGGGTGACTCCCTCGCACTCGCTCGCATGGCAGGCGAGACCGAGGCCGAGGTCATCGTGATGGCCGGGGTCCACTTCATGGCCGAGACGGCCAAGATCGTGAATCCGGACAAGACGGTGCTCATCCCGCACACGGAAGCCGGGTGCTCCCTCGCGGACGGGATCACAGGCGCTGACGTACGGCTCCTGAAAGAACGATATCCCGGCGTCCCAGTTGTCACCTACGTGAACACTTCGGCAGATGTGAAGGCCGAATCGGATATCTGCTGCACTTCCGGGAATGCGGTCGAGGTCGTCAACTCGCTCGGGGCCGATCGGGTCATCTTCCTCCCGGACCAGTATCTAGGAAAGTGGGTCGCAACCCAGACCGACGTTGAGATCATTCTCTATGAAGGGTCGTGCATGGTGCACGAACGCTTCACCGGAGAAGAACTACGCGGCTACCGTGCGCTCACGCCCGGCGTGCAGATCATCGCCCATCCGGAGTGCCCACCCGATGTCCTCGAGGAGGCCGATTTCGTGGGGTCCACCGCGGGGATGATCCGCTGGGTGCATGACGAACGCCCCAGTCACGTCGTCATGGTTACCGAGTGTTCGATGGCAGACAACGTGGCCATCGAGTCTCCGGACACTGAATTCGTGAGGCCCTGTAACCTGTGTCCGCACATGAAGCGGATCACGCTGGAGGGAATCCGGGACAGCCTCCGCGATATGAAACACGTCGTCGAGGTCGACCCTGAGGTCGCCGCACGTGCCCAGTCTGCCGTGAGTCGTATGCTCGAGGTACCCGCCTGACGACTGAATCTGCTCTCGACGGCTTCCTGAGAGCCGCCCTCGAGGAAGATCTCGGCGAGAACGGCGACCTAACGTCACAGAGTGTCATCCCGGACGACGCCATCGTCGTGGGTGCGCTCGTGGCCCGAGAGGCCGGATTCATCGCGGGCCTAGATGTGGCACTGCGCGTGTTCACCCTGGTCGATCCGGAGGTCGAAGTGACCCGGATCGTTACTCACGGATCTCGTGTCGAACCGGGCCACGACCTAGCTGTGGTGGCCGGGCCAGCACGTTCGTTGTTGGCCGCTGAACGGCTTGCGTTGAACCTGCTGGGGCAGCTGAGCGGTGTGGCCACCTCCACGCGCGCCCTGGTGGATCGGGTCGCGGGCACGAAGGCCACCATAATCGATACCCGAAAGACCGTGCCAGGTATGCGCTCCCTTCAGAAGGCGGCGGTCCTCGCGGGTGGTGGTGGCAATCACCGCATGGGGCTCTACGACGCAGTGCTCATCAAGGACAACCACATCGCGGCGGCAGGATCCGCCGCCGCGGCGGTCACGTCAGCGCGTGCTTATGTCGGGCCGGACACGAAGGTCGAAGTCGAGATCGATTCGGTAGACGATCTGGATGCCGTCATCGAGGCCGGAGCCGACATCGTGATGTTGGACAACATGGACCCCGAGACGATGCGGGCCGCTGTGGAGCTGGCAGCCGGCCGGTGTGTACTCGAGGCTTCCGGGGGCATCACTCTTGAGACCGTCCGTGCCGTCGCGGAAACTGGCGTCGACTGGATCTCCGTGGGATGGATCACACACTCCGCGCCCGCGCTCGACGTCGCGTTGGACTTCGAAGCCTAGGCAAGACTAGGAGCCGGACGGCACCTCTGAAGCCCGACCACCGATCGCCAAGTGAGCGATCCGCCCGCCAGGGCCGACCGCCCAGCCATCCTCAACTCCCGTGTGGGCGACCGCCCAATAGCTAAGGGTGTCGACGGTGACCCACGTCTCCGCAAAGTCAGTGGACCATGAGAGACCCCGCGGGCCCACGGCGAGGATGTGAGACTCCGGCCCGAAATCAACTAGAGCCGCCCCGTAGACGGGGCCATCAATGGAAGGGGCCGCAGCGAGCTGCCACGTCGCTCCACCGTCCAGGGTCGTGACCATGTTGTCGGTACGCACGGAGTCCTGACCTATGATGCCGCCCATGGCGATCCCGCGGCTCTCGCGGTTCATCTGAACCGTAGTGAGGCCGGCAGAAGTGCCGCCCGGAACCGGTACATCGGTGGCAGTCCACGTCACACCGTAGTCCATAGTGCTCAGCACTCGAGCTCGCTCCCCATTCCCAGTCGCGATCCACGCACGACCGTCGTCGCCGGTGACGAGACAGGTGCCGCTCGCGGCGAAACCACCCTCGCCTTGGAGGGCTACCGGTAGCCTTTCGGCAGGCACACGTCCCCATGTGGCTCCACCATCTTCGGTGGACAAAATGAAGGGGACCCCGTCCACCGCATCGCCATACACGAGGCCTCGGTCCTCGGACCAGAAATCCATGCAGTCTATGAAGGCGGCGCGGTCATACGCGGTGTATTGAAGTGTCCAACTCTGACCTCGGTCGTCCGTCCGGTAGATCCGCGACAGGTCGCCGTTCCCGGAGCTCATGAGGTAGGCACCGAATCCACCGAAGGCGTGGACATCGCGGAACTGAAGCCCCTCCGCGCCTTCTACCGTACCGGCCGTCCACGTTTCCCCGCGATCGACGGAATGCACCCACGTGGCCTGGTGGCCGCTTGCCCAAATCACCCCACCGTCCCCAAAGCTGATTGCCTGAAGAAGCGCGTCCGTACCGGACTCTTGGAGCGTGAGTGTGAGGGTGGGGGTCCACTCCGTTTCAGTCGCATGGTCCGCGATGGGCCCACATGCGGTCGCCATGAGGAGCGTGAAAAGGGCCAGGGATGTGCGACGCATGAACAACTCCGTGTGGATGGGCCACCCAAGCTACGCTTCCCCCCGTGGCGCGCCCACACCGCCTTTGTGTAGACTGCTGGAGCATACAAATCGATGACCGCGCTTTCAGACTCTCCTCCCTTCCCTGAATGCCATGAAGAACGCGTATCCCCTGTCCGTCATATTTCTCGCCGGATCTGTCCTAGCCTGTGGTGATGCCCCTCCGGCAGAAGAACCCGCCGAGGCCACACCAGAAGAAGAGGTGTCCACCGCAGATGCCCGTGTGATGATCACCGGGCCCGAAGAAGGTGCGGTCATCATGGGTGACCAAGTCACGGTCGAATTGGTAGTCGCCGGTGTTGCTATCGCGCCGGCCGGCGCCCTCGTACCAGGCACCGGACATCACCACCTGTATCTGGATGCGGACCTGACGGACGGCTCAGTACCCGTGCCCTCGGTCCCGGGCAGCATCATTCACATGGGGGACGGTTCTTCGGAGTACATCTTCGAGGGGGTCGCGCCCGGTGAGCACCGGCTGATCGCTGTTCTAGCTGACGGGGTGCACATGCCGCTTCAGCCGTGGGTCGTGGACACCATCAGGTTCACTGTGAACTGAACAGTTCTAGAGCTTCCTGAAGGCCCCTGATTTCTCAGTCACGACTGCGTAGCCACCGACCGACTTTGGGATCCCCGAAGCCGCGCCGGACACATACACCTTCAAGCAGGGCTTTCCGCGTTTTTCGCCGATGGCAACACCGGTGACACCCGGCTTGCCCATGACCTTCTGGGCGAGATCACGCTGCGCTGAATTGATGTCGGCCATTCGCGGCTAGTTGCCGTCGATCTTCACGCTGAACCGCTCGAGCACCAACTCGATCGGGTTCGCGAGTGTGGTGACCGTCGTGCCCGCGAAGAGCAGTCCAACAGGCCTGCGGTCGGCGAGGAGAACACCGTCGGTCACGATGAGCGACCCGGAGTCTCCACCCGCGCTGAAGCGATTCCCGGAGATAACGATCTGTCCTTCGAAGCGCGCTGTCCCACCTGGGTAGGCCACGTCCATGATCGCGTTCACCCCAGAGATTCGACCCTCTGTGTGCCCAGTCGTCCGCCCGTACTTCTGGACGCTCATGCCCAACCGGGCCTCCACGGTCCAAGGCTTCGGCGTCCCGTAGCTGCCATCGGGTGTGGAGTTCCCCAGATCGGCTTCGCTCGACAGCGCGATCGCGGCGTCGAGTTTGTTCAACTCACAGGCGCGACCCGCGCAGAACGAGATCGGCTCGAAGTCGTAGAGCGTTCCGATGGCGTCCTGCCCAGCTCGCCCCCCATCGACTTTGCCCGGCTGCAGTAACTCGTCGCCCTTACTCCCGCGGTTGTTGTTCGCAGCTACATGGTTGTTGCTCAGCGCGAACACCTGAGAACCGTTCGTAACTCGCGCTCCGATGGTGCCTGCCGTGACGTCCGGATGGCCGGTGCTCACACCAATGGGAACAGGCCGCGGATGATTGACCTTCGGGTCGAAGGCTTCCGAGTCGGCATCCGCCGGAGCACCGAGAGCCACGAAGCGACCCGTGACTTCCGGGATGACCTCGATGCCCAGCACATTCTGTGGGAACGTCGCCGCCCCCAGGGACTCGAGGTACACCTTGAGCACCGCGTTTCCCCGCCCATCCACACCAATCGCCGTCCCTACGACACCGTCACGAGCCAACCATTCACTGGTCACCTGAGACTGGAGGCTCATCGCGGCATCAAACGAAGCATTCGAGTACTCGAACGGGCCTTGGGAACCCGCGAAGATCAGCAGATCGGCGATTAAAGCGAGGACCAGGCCGACGCGCGAACGGAGCAATCGAATGAGTCTCATAATAGGATATACGGAGACACGGGGGTCTTAGGTTCCGAATAGGTGTATACCCAGCATACACGGCGCACAGTAGGGAGGCACAGGATGACGAAGATTCGACAGGCGGCACTGCTTCTATTTGTTGCTTTCTTGGGTGCCTGTGGAGGGCCGCCTGCACCGGGGGATTCCGGGTATCCTTACAATGTTGAGGGGGCCTATTCCGGCACGCTCGGCGTGGACGGCCAGGGCTTCGCGGTCGAGGCGTCCATCATCACGGAGGGCGGAGGCATCGTGTCCGGCGTGTTCCGGGTCACCCAGCCCGTCGAGATCGTCGGAGTGATCGAAGGCACGCTGCTCGGTGATCAGCTCGACATCATGATCGACTACCGGAACAATCCTATGACCGGGTGCGACGGCACGGTCGGCGGGGTCGCCACTGTGTCGGAGGGCGGAGGTGTCCTGACCGGGTCCATGATGATCACGGACTGCACGGACCAACTCAGCGGAGATATGCGACTCACCCGAGGGTCCTAACGAGCAACGATCTCCGCTAAAGCGAGACCGGTCGCCCGCCGTTTCGTGCAGAAGCGTACAACGCTTCGATGACGCGCAAGTTCGATGCTGCCTCTGCCCCTGTGTAACGAAGGGGCCCGTCGTTCAACGCAGCATCCGCAAAGTGCTCGACCATTAGCTGGTACTCGTCGGCACCCGTCACCGGGTGCTGGATGGCGCCGTCCCGACCTCTCAACTCCTCGATCACCACGTCCCCTTTCCCGGGCAGGAACGAGGACTCGACCCGCAGCACACCGTCCGTACCCGCGGCCTCGAAGAACTCGCACCGTTCGGTTGTCAGTGAGCAGTCGAAGTGTGCAGTCAGGTCATCGTCAAAGCGGAGCGTGCCGGTGAGCTGATCGTCGACATCACCCGCGGTCCATCGCGCGAAGGCCTGAACCTCCACGGGCTCCTTCCCGGCAATCGTTCGGGCCGAATTCACGCAGTAGCAGCCCACGTCCATGAGGGCTCCGCCACCTAGTGCCGCATCCATCCGGATATTCGCCGGGTTGGTCAGCTTGAACGAGAACGCGCTCCGAATCACGCGTAGATCTCCGACCACGCCGTCGCGGACCATCTCCACCGCTCGATCCATCCGAGGATGGAAACGGTACATGAACGCCTCCATGAGCTTCACACCGTTTGCGTCGGCCGCTGCCTGCATCTCTAGACACTCCGCTGCATCGAGCGCGAGTGGCTTTTCGCACAGGACGTGCTTCCCGGCCTGCGCGGCCCGGATCGTCCATGGATTGTGCAGGCTATTGGGGAGCGGGATGTAGACGGCGTCCACGTCTTCGGCTTCGATGAGCGCCTCGTAGGTACCGTAAGACTTGGGGATACCCCACTGCTCCGCGAAGGCGCTGGCGCGCTCGGCGTCACGAGAAGCAACGGCGACGAGTTCCCCATTCGCCGAGGCCTGAATGGCCGGATTCACTGCGGCACGACCAATGTTCGCAGTGCTCAGGACTCCCCAGCGGAGCTTTCTGTCGGTCATTTGGAGGCTGCCTCAGTAAGGGCTCTGCTGAGCGTCGTCATGAAAATCCTGGGCCAAGGGCAGTCCAACCCAACGGTGCTCCCGGTGCGACTGGGCCACAGCATTGATGATCTCCTGCACACGTGCGCTTTGCGCAAAGTTGCCCTGATTGGTGTCTCCACCCTCCAGGATCTCCTGACAGAAGTTATGCACTAGGTTCCCGTAGAACGCCGTGCCCCAGGGGTCATCGTCCTGGAAGCCGGGCGGAAAGTACTGCTCGGGAATCTCCTGCTGGACGAACTCGACGGCATCGGGTTTCGCGGTATGGATCGTCTGAATCACTCCGAACTCCTCGACGAGCCGAACTTGAATCGCTCCCTCTGAGCCGAAGATCCGCGCTTCGATGCCCGGATAATTCCCCACCGTCACGTAGCTGGACTGCATGGAGAAGAGTGCACCGTTTTCGGCCTCGGCCATGAACATGTCCGCATCGTCGATGTTGATGCGTTCGCGCTCGGTGTCGAGGTTCGTGCGCCTCCGGAACGGCACCATGTTGGCCAAGATGCCAACGACCTCCTTGAGTTCACTCCCGACGCACTCTAGACCAATGTCGATCGTGGGTGCCCCGTACCCTTCCAGCGACGACACGGTGATGCCTTCGCGTGTCAGCTCCGTTCCCCATTCCGGCTCACCCTCTGGCCGCACCCTATGGATGCGCTTGTCCATGGGGTTGTCGGGATCGAGCCACTGCGAGTTCTGCTCGTAGCCATTAAAGACGTAAGGCTCGCCAATGAAGCCCTGCCGAATCAGGTCGAACATGTACATGACGGCGGGAGCGTATCGGAAGGTCAGGCCGACCTTCGTCTTCAGGCCCTTCGCGTCAGCCAACGCTTGGGCTTTCCACACGTCGCGATAGTCGTGGCAGACCGGCTTCTCGACCAAGCAGTGTTTCCCGGCCTCGAGCGCCTCGAAGACGAGGTCCTGGTGGTCGCCGCGGGTGACGACGTCGATGACGTCGATGTCGTCACGTTCGAGCAGTTCCCGATAGTTCGTGGTGACACTCGGGATGTCGAACTCGGACGCGCGCGCCTCCGCGAGGTCGATGTGGAGGTCGCTGATCGCAACGAGTTCGCACAGAGGCGAGCGATGGAATCCGGGGAGATGGGCGGTCTTGCACCAGCGACCTGCGCCAATGACTCCGACCCTTAGTGGTTGGTTCATGGGGCGCAAAGTGTCGTCTCAACGCGATCCTAGCGAGATCCGACGCGCTCGGCTCGTCCTAAATGAGCACGAGTGGAAGCCCAAGGAGGAACAGCGCGCTGGTGATGATCACGCTGACGAAGCCCATAGACCGGAACGGCTGCTCTTCGACAGCTGAGATCCGGATGAGGAAACCCACCCCGTGGTTCATACGCAGCATCATTCGTGACGCGACCACAGCCATCACGCGTAACCAGAGCCACGCAGAGGTGAAGAAGGCCGAATAGAAGAAGAGTCCGACCGGCAGTCCCATAGTCCCCGCGTCGAACGTCACAACGGTGTTGCCCGGGTCACGGGACGCGACCGGGACATCGTACCCAAAAAACCGCTGTGAGCGAGAGACCAAACGTGAAGGCCAGGTCGAGCAGCATGCCGGTCAGGTATGAGCCCCTCGTCTCCAATAGAGAGTTGAGGGATGGACCGGACGCTCGTCCCGAAGTCGGCTACGCCGAGCCATGCACCCATCTTGGTCCAGCTTTCCGCAGTCAGCGACTTCTCCGCCTTCCCGAAGCTGTACGCCCACGTCATGGCTTGGCCCTTCGCCTTGTAGGCCGGCAACGCGGAGTGAATTCGCAGCAGTACGCTTTGCGCTACGTCCTCGGCGATGTCAGGGCTACCGGTCCAGATCACCGCCCAGCGACACACCCTGGGCCGCAATTCAGTGAATAACCTCCTGACATATCCATGGTCACCGCTTTGGGCGAGTCGAATGAGGTCGTCCATTGAGGTGCGTTGGGACACAGAGGCTCGCGGGATCGCACACCTCATTGCATGATGTCCACCTGACACGCATCCAGAGGAGTTACATCAGATGATTCAACGCATCCTTCGCTCGTTCTTGAGCCTCACAGTGCTCGCCGCGGTGGCCCTCGCCACGGTACCAGAGCAAGCAGAAGCTCAGCGCGGCGGTGGCGCCGGTGGAGCTGCGGCAGGCGAACTGCCATCGATCGCCGACAAGACAGAGGGCATGGACCGTATGGACGGCTTCCTCCCGCTGTACTGGGATGCCGACATGGGCCAGCTCTGGATGGAGATTCCGGAGATGGGCGTCGAGATGATCCACTTCATGGGATACGGGGCCGGACTCGGATCGAACGATCTCGGACTCGACCGCGGAGCGCTGCGTGGCTCGCGAATCGTGAAGTTCGAGCGCGTGGGTCGGAAGATCCTGATGGTGCAGCCGAACTACCGGTTCCGTGCCCAGAGCGACAACCCGGACGAGCGGCGCGCCGTCCGTGACGCCTTCGCCCGCTCCGTCATCTGGGACTTCGCCCCTGCGGCAGAGACGGGTGGCAGAGTGCTCGTGGACGCAACGCCGTTCGTGCTCGCCGACCACATCAATGCCGGCGCGTCGATGCAGCCCGGTACGTATCGGCTGGATGCGAATCGCAGCACCGTCTTCATGGAGATGACGAACGTCTTCCCCACGAATACGGAGATGGAAGCCGAGCTGACCTTCGTGAACGCCGCCGGCGGCGGCGGTCGGGGCTTCGGGCGCGGTGGCGGCGGCTTCGAGGGCGTGAGCAGCGTGGCAGCTACGGGTGCCGCAGCGAGCATTCGCCTGCATCACTCGTTCGTTGGGCTTCCCGACGACAACTACGAGCCACGCATGTACGACCCACGGTCGGGCTACGGCGCGAACTCGTTCCAGGACTACGCGGTCCCGCTCGGTGAGGACATGACGCAACGGGCCATCCGCCGTCATCGCCTCGAGAAGCAGAACCCCAATGCGGCCATGAGCGACCCGGTCGAGCCGATCATCTACTACTTGGATCCCGGCACGCCTGAGCCCGTACGCTCGGCGCTTCTGGACGGTGCTCGTTGGTGGGACCAGGCGTTCGAGGCTGCCGGGTACAACAACGCCTTCCAGGTCAGGATGCGGCCAGACAGCATCAGTTCGTTGGACGCGCGCTACAATGTGATCAACTGGGTGCACCGTTCAACGCGTGGTTGGTCCACGGGTGGCTCCGTGACTGACCCGCGCACCGGAGAGATCATCAAGGGTGTCGTGACCCTCGGCTCTCTGCGTGTTCGTCAGGACTACATGATGGCAGAGGGAATGCTGTCACCCTACACCGACGGTGATGAGAACCCACCGGAGCTTTCCGAGTGGGCGCTCGCGCGCATCCGGCAGCTGTCCGCGCACGAAGTCGGACACACCATCGGGTTGGGGCACAACTACTACAACTCGACCGCGGGCCGCATCTCCGTGCTGGACTATCCGCACCCGCTGGTGACGCTCGAGAACGGACGGCTCGACCACTCCGAGGTCTACGACACAGACATCGGCGAATGGGACATCGCCTCAATCAAGTACGGCTACTCGGACTTCCCGGACGGAACGGACGAAGAAGCCGAGCTCATGGAGATACTTCAGGACGCATGGGACGACGACGTCCGCTACATGACGGGCGGGGATGTCGGCAACGGGCCGCAGGCCGATCAGTGGGCAAACGGCACCGATATGGCCGCCGAACTCAACCGCATGATGGATGTGCGCGCGGCGGCGATGTCGAACTTCGGTGAAGCCGCGATCCGTGGTGGCCGCCCCATGGCCACGATCGAAGAAGCGCTGGTGCCGCTCTACATGTACCACCGGTACCAGGTCGCATCGACTGCGACTGCGGTAGGTGGTGTGGAATACGTCTACGCGACCCGGGGTGACGGGCTGACACCGTTCGAGACCGTCTCCGCCAGTGCCCAGCGGGAAGCCCTGAGTGCCCTCATGCGCACGCTACAGCCGTCGGAGTTGGCGCTGCCACGTGACGTGATCGGACTGATTCCGCCTCGTCCGCCGGGATACGGACGGAGCCGCGAGACGTTCCCGCGCTACACGGGCGGGCGTTTCGACGCGGTAACACCAGCAGTCGTGGCTGCGAGTCACACCGTGAATAGCCTGCTCACGGCTGACCGCGCGGCGCGGCTGGTTCAGCAGTCGATGTTGGACGATGACCAGCTGAGTCTTGATGCCGTGCTCGGCGGCCTGATCCGCTCGACCTTCGGTGAGATGTCGTCCGATGCCTACGAGGCACAGATCCAGCAGGCCGTTCAGGCCATCGTGATCGACCGGATGATGTGGCTCGCCGGAAACGCGAGCATGCATTCGGTACGGGCCACGACGAACGGGATGCTGGACCGGATGAAGACCCGTCTCGCAGAGGCGGGTCCGCACGGCATGACCCTCGCTCAGGAAATCGAGCGTTTCATGGAGCGTCCACATGCACCGGCTGAAGCAGTCGGCGGCGTAAATGCACCTCCGGGTGCGCCCATCGGGCAGCCGGCAATGAACTGGATGATCGGGTCTCCGGCGCAGGACTGGTTGAGTCTGACGGAGCCGTGGTGCACCTGGGACAACGAGATCGTTTGGAACTAGACGACTTCTCGGCCTTCTAGGCGGAAAACGACCCCCGGTGCCGTGAGGCGCCGGGGGTCGTTTCGTCGGGTGGCACGGCCCGCCCGAGAGAAATGCTCGTTGACTCAACGAAGTGAGATGCCCCAATTGCCACTCTGGCACCGGTCGTGATGAAACTCCTGCCCGGATGCCCAACCGAAGCTGAGGCCGCACAACTCAGGCACTTTCTGGGGTGCTCCGAGATCCTCGACGTCGAAGGGCTCGCAGGCTTCGAAGATGCAGTGCTCGTCGGGCGGATCTGCCGGAGCGGAGGCTGCACGGTGCGATCGGTGATCGACTGGCTCATCACAGTCATGGCGCTGCGGCGGGAACACCCCGTGCTAGCTCGCGACCGAGATTTCGAGGGAATCGCTCAGCACGTGCACCCGCAACTGATCTCGCTCTGCTCCTAGGCGTAGTCCTCCAGAATCAGCTTCGCCCGGTCGTCTTCGGATACCCGTTGTCTGTACCCACGGGCACTGAACCAGAAGGCGAGCCCGGTTACGCTGAGCGCCGCGAGCACGAACCACTCCAGAGGCCAAACGAGCTGACTCGGACTCCCCGGTACGAGCATCACGAGCAGAATGAACAGCGACCCGGCAGCCGCCACGTACGCAAGCGCGTTTCCGCCTGGTAGCCGGTACGGCCGTTCCAGATCCGGGAACGCCTTCCGGAGTCTAATCAGCGAGAGCGACACTCCGAGAAACGCCAGCGCGATGCAGAACGACCCAACATCGACGAAGGCGAGGATCGCACCTCGGCCCAGGCAAGCCGACAAGAAAGTCACCAGACCGCTGAACAGGACAGCCCTCGCGGGGGTCCCGTATCGGGCATGCGCCTCACCGAACGACTCGTGGATGATGCGGCCGCGGCCCAACGAAAACAGCACGCGGGAACCCGCTAAGAAGAATCCGTTCCAACTCGTGAGCAGCCCGATGAGACCAGCCACGAGCACGAGCCGCACGAGCGTCTGAGACTCGAAAGCCGCCGCAAACGCCGCGGCTGTTGGCAGGTCACTCTCCACGGTTTCCCGCCAAGGCCCGGCCATGCCGGCCCCGAGTATGATGGCAATGTAGAAAACCGTGGAACCGATGATGGCGAGGACCACATAGAGGCCTAGCCGCTTCAGCGGAGCATCTTCCCGACGCTCCTCTGCGGCCTGCGGAATCGTGTCGAAGCCGACGTACCAGAAGGGCACCGTCACGAAGACGGCAAGTATGCCTCCGAGCCCACCGGTCCCGAGCGTCACATCCCCAAAGTAAGGAGCCAAATTGCCGAGCTCCCCACTACTGATTCCCGACACCACAAACAGGCCAGCGCAGAGCAGGAAGAGCGCGGTCAGAACAATCTGTACGCGCGATGCGATTCCCACGCCGAAGTAGTTGATGGCCGTGATGAAGCCGGTGAAGACGAGCGCCAGCAACAGGTGCGAAGCGTAGACCGTCGAGCCGGCGATCTCGTAGAGCGGGAAGACGTCGACCTGGGGGAACAGAAACGAGAGGACCAACCCCACCGAAATGGCCTCGAAGGCCGAAACAGACAGGTAGCCGAAGGCCAAGAACCACCCGATAATAAAGGCCTTCGAGGTACCATACGCCTTGTACGCGTATGCGACCTCTCCACCGGTGACCGGGAGCATGGGTGTGACCTCGGCGTAACACAGCCCGATGATCAACATGAGCGTGCCGCCGGCAATAAACGCGACAATCGCTCCGACCGGGCCTGCCTGCTCGAACCACCCGCCCAGCGCGGTGATCCACCCGACTCCGATCATCGAGCCGAACGCGAGTGCGAAGAAGCCGAAGCCGCTGATCGCTCGCTTCAGCTCTGGTCGATCCGTACCTCCTCCTGCGGAGGCAGACGCGCCGATGTTACCGCTCAAAGACGACCCGCCCACCGACGATGGTCGTCTCGATCAGAACGTCTAGGATCTGCTCAGAATCGATCGTCAACAGGTCGTCGGACAAGACAATCATGTCTGCCAGCATACCCGGCTCCAGAGTGCCCTTGACGCCTTCCTCGAACGTGATGTGGGCACCGTTCCGTGTGTAGCCACGAATCGCCTCTTCCATCGTCAGTCGCTCTTCCGGTGCGAAGACGGCGCCTGATGCACCCTTCCGTGTGACCGCAGCGTAAATGCCCACCATTGGGCCAATGGGCAGAATGTCACTGCTAAGCGCCACAAAAACGCCGTGATCCATAGGGCTGCGTAGCGGGTTGTTGTGCGCCGCATGCTCCTCGTGCAGGTACTCGACGTACCGACCCTCGAGCGTGTAGGTGAAGTTCGGCTGCTGCGTGATCATGATCCCGTGTTCGGCCATCAACTCCATCACTTCCGGCGGAGGACGCACCGTGAAGTGGTTGAGGTAATGCCGATGATCGTCGCGCGGTGAGGCCTCGAGCGTCTGAGCGAAATAGTCGACGATGAGTTTGATCGCCGCGTCTCCGATGGCGTGGAAACCCATCTGCCATCCCATCTCATGGGCCTGCCCGACGAGCGTCAACAATTCCTGCTCGTCGATATCGAGTGACCCATGGAAACCGGGCTCACTCAGATACTCGTCGATCGTATAAGCGCTGGGCCCAGTGAAGCCACCATCGACGAAGACCTTTACCGCCCCAACCCGCAGCCGGTCGTCTCCGTCGCCGGTCTTCTTGCCGAAGGCCTCCATTTGTTCGGGTCCGCCCCATCTGATCTGAACGCTGGCGCGCGGGAGTCCCTCTCCGTGCTCGCTATAAACCGTCTCCCACTCTTCGTAGCCGCGCGTCGATACACCTGCCTGAGTCATGCTCGTGATGCCAAGCTCGAGCAGGTCTTGAAGGTGCTGTACGAAGCTCGGGCGGGTCTCCTCTCGTGTCGCACGAGGGACGAGCCTGCCCACGATGTCCTGGCGCTCCCGGATGACGCCGTTCAGTTCGCCCCGCCCATCTTTCTCGAGGATGCCACGATCTGGATTCGGGCTGTCCTTGGTGATCCCCGCGAGATCGAACGCCAAGCTGTTGACCACCGCGCTGTGCCCACCCGCTCGGGTTAGCGTCACAGGATTGCTCGGAGCCGCCTCGTCCAGGTCCGCTCGTGTCGGTTTGCGCTGTTCTGTGAAGGCATCTTCGGACCAGCCATATCCGGTGATCCACTCCCCTTCCCCGAGTTCTGCGACCTTGGCCCGGACCTGCTCTTGCAGTTCCGCGACCGAACCGGTCTCAGTCAGGTCGATTTGACGGATGGGGTCGCCGCTGATGTGCAGATGTGTGTCGTTGAACCCCGGAAGGACTGTCTTCCCTTCGAGGTCGATCGTGCGAGTCGCTTCGTACCGGGAGAGCAGATCATCCCCGCCGACGTCGACGATCACACCGTCGCGCACTGCTACCGCCTGGTAGATCGAGAAAGCGTCGTCGACCGTCACGATCTTTCCGTTGTGGAGCAGTAAATCCACAGGCTCGGGCGGCTCGCACGCGGCTATCGCCCCGAGGAGGAAGAAAACCAGGCCCCGGCTCCTCCAACTTTTCACCATGCGGCGGTGCTCCATCCTCTAGCGACCACCGATCAGTGAAGCCCTGTAGTCCAGTGGCGGAGCGCGATCGCCAATGAGCGGGTCGTATTGGAAGTCCACGCCACGGAACTCTTCGAACTCCGCTCGGATCGCGGCCACCTTCTCGGGACTGGTGAAGAGATCGATCGCCGTGAGGGCCATCGTCTTCGCTGCGACCATCATGCCTTTCGCGCCAATGGTGGTGCCCCCTGCAGCGATGGCCTGCCAGGAATGGGCGCCCGTTCCGGGGATCCACGTCGCCGTGGACAACGTGGAAGCAGGCACCATCCAGCTCACGTCTCCGGCGTCGGACGAGGCGTTGGTGCGACGGTACTCGAACGGCATGATTTCCGCCGCGCTTTCCAACTCAGGTGCGGCAGGCAACTCGTTCTTCAGAGCCTCGGCGAATGTCCACTCTTGGTCGTCGTAATAGACGCCGCCCACCGTCATGAGATTCTCGTACACGACTTCCTGCAGAGCGGTGACGGAGAGACGCGAGTACGACCCACCAATGACTTCGTACTCCATTGTCGTCCCGGTCCCCGATGCTGCCCCTTCTGCCGCGCTCACGAGCCGGTCGAAGATGGCGCGCACCATCTCTGGGTCAGGGTGCCGGACGTAGTAGTACACCTCGGAGAAATCGGGCACGACATTGGGCGCCGAGCCTCCTGATGTGATCACATAGTGCAGGCGTGACTCCTGCGGAACGTGCTCGCGCATGAGGTTCGCCATGAAATTCATAGCCTCCACCCCGTCGAGAGCCGACCGTCCGCGTTCGGGGGCGCCGGCGGCGTGGGCCGAGACACCGCTGAAGCGGAATTTGGCCGACTTCATCGCCAGATTGGATCCAGGACTGGCGCTGTTGCGATCGCCAGCATGCCAGGCGAGCACCACGTCGACGTCGTCGAAGAGGCCTTCGCGGACCATGTAGACCTTACCCGAGCCGCCTTCCTCCGCAGGCGTGCCATAGAGCCTGATCGTGCCCGGATTGCCCGTCTGCCGCAGCCACTCTGCGGCCCCAATCGCCGCTGCGCTGGACGCAGTGCCATACAAGTGATGGCCGCAGGCATGCCCTGCGATCTTCCCCTCGATGGGTGAACGAAACGGAACAGCGTCCTGATTGATGCCCGGAAGCGCATCGAATTCAGCGAGCACGCCCACCACGGGCGATCCGGAGCCATATGTCGCGACAAATGCGGTCGGGATCCCCGCGACGCTCCACTCGAGGTCGAAGCCATGGGCCTCAAGTTCGCCAGCCAAGAGTGCTGAGCTTTGTTCTTCCAGGTACCCGACCTCGGCGAGATCCCAGATCTCCATGGCGATGTCTGTGAGCTGCTCCTCTTGGGAGTCGAGGAACGACATGACGTCCGACTTGGACATCTGGGCCGAGAGAGGGTTGGCCAGCGCCATGGCGACGGCGAGGACAATGGTGGCACGTGACATCGCGAACTCCGAATCTGCGTGGATGCTCCACCTGCAGTTGCGGCTTTGGCCTGCTCGCTGTCAAGCCAGAGCGCCCGGACGCCCGACGCGTCAGCGCCGACGACTCCCAAGTGTTGAGAGTGTCACCGGCTGTCGGGCGGACTTTGGATGCCGAAGAAGACCCGCCCTGCGGAACCAACCAGGTCGTGGTCAATGACGGCTTCTGGCGGCTTCGCATGGGGGGGGACAAGGTATTCCAACGACCCATTTGTCCGGAACAATTGGAGCTTCAGGCCGTTCTGGGGGATCTCCTGCTCGGCATCCTCCGGGACGAATTCGACATCCAGAATACCGCCGTGTTCAGGTATCGCAGGTAGCGATATCGGCCGGGATCGGGGTCGCTCAGGGGCGGGGCACCCCGCCTTTGCGGGCGTCGAGCGCGGCCTCCGCGGCCTCGAAACGAGAGATGAGAGTCGGAATGTCGGCGCCTTCGTATCCTTCCAGGAGCGAGGCCTTCGCGCCCACCAGCGCCGCACGTAGGGTCGCGACCGACCGGAGTTCGGCTTCACGATCGACGCTGCCGACCTCGCCGATCCAGGTCGGCGAACTATGCGCGAAGGCGTAGCTGTCCATCGCTGGCCATGACTCTGTGTCCGGGCCTACGACCCGCACGGCGATCCATCCTCCAGCCGGAATTTCGACGCTGCCTGAGAAGCGTTGCTGCGCCCCGCTTCCAGCCTCGTCGCTCCAGGCGACCTCGCCATTGACGATGATCTCGACCCTGGAGACACCCACGGCGGTGTGCAGGGCGAGTGTCCACTCTGCGGTGCCATCGGCCGGCGTCGTCTCACCCGGGCCGGCTCCCTCGACCTCAAATTCGATCAGCGGACCGTTCGTCACGAAGCTCCGTCCTGCCGCGACTCCCGCGAGGTAGCTGTCGAAGTCCTGTGCATCGCCGGTGTGGACGTAGGTCCGCGTCGCGCCGGGCGCCATTGTCCGGTAGAAGTTCAGCATCACGTCGCTGCCCGACGTCGCCGCAACCGGCCATCCCAGGTTCAGGAACTGGTACCAGACCTCGGCAGTCCCGAGCTCGTCGGTCCAGAGGCAGGCGATCTCGAGGGCCTGTACGTCGCCGAGGATACCGTCCGCGACGAGTCCTACTGGAAGGCCGAGTGCCGCCGGATCGCCGAAGGGGTCGGCGCCCGCCGGGTGCACATACGACGCGATTCCTCCCTGACGGCGGGCGAATTTCGTGACCTCGTCGTTGGCCCGGTCGTCCTGGCCGTACGCCTGATAGCCCGGACCCCAAACCCAGGGCCAGAACATCTCGTCGGTCCCGATCAGCCCCAGGTGTCCCAAGAAATGAGAGCGAACCTCCTGACCGAAACGAACCATCGGGGCCGCACCGCCATCGGCCCACCCGAACCAGTGCTGCTCTCCCAGGCGCTCGTGGAGATTGGCCACAAGCGGTGTGGCCACATCGAGACCCTCTCCAGCCATGACCGTACGCAGGTCTTCCGGGTCGAGTCGGTAGGGCCCGCCGTAGTTGAGGTGGAAGTGCTGGTCACCCGAGAGCCATCCGGCGGCCGCGGCGTCCCACACCGGCCGAAGCTGGATCTCCAGGGTTGCGACCTGTCCCGGCAAAACCACGGCTCGGCGTTGCTCGGCGGGCGCAGCGAGCCCTCGGGCGATCGTCACTGTCACCTCGCCCGGAGGTGCGTCCAGCTCCACGACGCCGTCGGAGTAGAAGAAGACCCGCCCCGTCTGGCCGTCGAACCGGGGCACATGACCCCGGGGAAACACAGCATGACCGTTCGCATCCACCACGGAGACGCGGGTGGCGACGGGCCCGGGTTGGAGGGCCGATTGTGTCGTCAACCGCAGCCGACCCCAGCGAGCCGCGGTGTCGAACGCCGTGATGTCGACCATCTCAACGGGACCTCCGTCGACGGAGACTTTGTGGAGACGGAAGATCTCGTCGTCGCCGGCTTCACTGAACCAGACCCACTGGCCGTCGGGGCCCCAGGCCGGGGCGAGGGGCAGGCGGTCGCCTCCGCCCGCGAGAAGCATCGTGGAGCCAGGACGATCGAGCGAAGCGAAGCGAAGCTCCCACCCGTCGCCGTGGGCCTGGGGAATTTGAAAGGCGACCCGACGCCCGTCGGGCGAGAGGGCAGGCTCGGTCTGCGAGAGGAGCATCCCTTCGACGATCGTTCGTTCTTCTCCGGTGGTGAGGTCCCGAAGAAGCACCCGGTTGCTGCCGCCCTTCTCGAGGTACAGCAGCTGGCCACCGTCCGGTGTGAGCTGAGGTCTGCGAGAAACCCTGCCCTCGCCTGCGACCTCCGTGCGTGTCGTGCCGTCCGGATCGAGTCGCCAAATGCGGATCGCCCCCGATTCGCCTGAGGCGTACCAGATCGATCCGTCCAGGCCGTAGCTGGGATCGAGTTCGATCGCGTCTGTGTCGACCACGATGTCCTCCCGTCCACTCGCCACATCGATCTCGACGATCCACGTGTCCGCTCCGTCATCGCGCACGAAGACGATCCGGTCGCCGTTCGGAGCCCAGCGAGGACGTGAGTCCATCTCTCCGCCCGTCGTGAGCTGCGTGGCGACCCCGGTCTCGAGATCGACGAGCCACAGCCAGCCTCGGTCGGCCATCGCGATCTGCGTGCCATCGGGCGAGACGGCCGGATCCATCGGGCCGGTCGCCAGGGTGGGGAGCTCGTACCCTTCGAGGTACACGTGGTGGCCGTTCCCGACCTGGGTGTAGCGGCTCGTCCACTGACCCGTCACCGGTCCGGGAAGGAAGAGCAGGATCGAAGCGAGTGCGGGCAGGATGCGACGTGAGTTCATGACGAACCTTAAACAATGCGCGGGCGGGAGTGGTCGCGGCCAAGATGGGGCGACGTTGATCGTCGAGCCACCTCGCCCGCCGCCGCTTGAGCGCAACATCTCAGGCTTCGACGACTACGCCCAGATCGTGGACGTCGCCGACCGCCTGCTGGCCCGAGGGTTCTCCGAGCCCGACGTACACAACATCCTCGGCGAGAATTTTCTCAGAGTGTTTGGTCAGGTATTCGGGTAGGCCCCCGGCGTGAGACCCCTAACGAAGGCCAGCGTCGTCATCCGTGATGAGTCGTCGGTTCCTCATTTCTCGTGTCATGTACTGCCCGAACCAATCCAGCTGGTAGAGCTCGGTGCGCAGGAAGTTGGAGGGATTTCGCGACGTGCCGTGCCACTCGTTCTGCATGTAGATCATCTTGGTGGGCACCCCTTCGATTTTGAGCGCCTGATAAAACTCCTCGCTCTGAGGCACCGGCGTGCGAAGGTCGTACTCGCCGACCATGATCAGCGTGGGCGTCGTGACGTGCTCCACGAACATGAGCGGGGACCGGCTGAGATGTTCCTCGGCATCGTACCACGGATACTCCCGGAACGTCTGGTACCAAGATGTGCCGTCCGTCGTCCCAACGAACGAGATCCAGTTGGTGATGGGGCACCGGGCTGACGCACCAGCGAACCGGTCCGTCTGGGTGACCGCCCACGCTGTGAGCGTCCCGCCACCGCTACACCCCATGACGAACAGGTTGCTCTCGTCCACGTACCCGCGGCGTAGCACTTCGTCGACGCCGTGCATCAGGTCGTCGTGGTCCTTGCCGGGCCACGCATTGTCGATGCCGTTGCCGAACTCTTCACCGTAGCCAGTGGATCCCCGAGGGTTGGTGTACAGCACGACGTAATCGTTCGCGGCGAAATTCTGGAACGAGAAGTTGAATCCGAACGTGTACATCGAGTGGGGGCCGCCGTGGATACTCAAGACGAGCGGATACTTCTCATTCGGATCGAAGTCAGGGGGCTTCACGATGAAGCCCTGAACCTGCCAGCCATCGACCGATTCGTACCAGAAGTCTTCCACCTCGCCCAGATTCACGTCGGCCAGGACGTCGTCGTTCACGTGGGTAAGCCGCTGTGGGTCGGGGTCTCCGAGCGACAAGCGCACGACATCGCCGGGAAGGTACGGGTCGGACAAGGTCCCGACGGCAATTCCGTTGGGACCCACGTCGGAGATGTCCAGGTTGTGCTTCCCTTCGGTCACCTGTCGAACGCCTCCATTCCCAGAAGCGAAGTGTAGGTTACGCGCACCATGATTGTCTGCGGTGAAGTACACTCCGCTTCCATCCGGTGCCCATTGCACGTTCAGGATCCTCCGGTCGAAGTCGCCCCCCACGAGTCGCGGGTTCGAACCATCGGCGTTCATCATGTGCAGACGCCGCTGCACGTACATGTGGTCCGTAGAGTCCGAGGCCAGGTACGCGATCGTGCGGCCGTCAGGAGAAATGCGCGGTGACATGTCTACTCCCAGATGGCCGCCATTCAGCTCGCGGATCTCACGGGAGGCGACGCCGACGGAGTAGATCTTCGAAGCCCGGCCCATATAGCCACCTGCGTAGTGGGTGGTATTCGGATCGCCACGCCGAAAACTGTCGAAGTAGATGGCGCTTCCGTCCGGACTCCAGTCCGGAGATCCGTGATTGAAGTCCCCATGCGTGATCTGGCGGGGTGTACCACCATCGGCCGGCACGGTGAAGATGTGCTGATATCCGTTACGGGTGAGACCTTGCCGGTCCTGACGATAGTCGAGTCGATCGACGATCCGCGGCTCGCCGGTCCATTGGGCCTCCGACGGCCTGCCGGGCAGGTCCACAGTCCAGGCGTCGTTCCTCGGAACGAACTGGTTGAATGCGATCGTCGATCCATCGGGGATCCAGGTGATGTTGCTGGCACTTTCCTGGAGTCGGGTGACCTGCGTGACGGCGCCTTCACCGCGCCCGGTCATGATGCGGACATAGACCTGCTGACGCGAAGCCCCTTCACAGTCGATCAACGCCCCGGGATCACCTCCAGGCGTACCGCACGCCAAGAAGGCGAGGCGGTCTCCGGATGGGGACCAGCGAGGTGAGTCGCCCTCCGTGAGTGAGCGATTCTGGCTCCCGTCACCGTTCATGATCCAGAGGCTCGACTTCCGGGTGTCCGTTACGGGATCGATCCACTGGCGGACGTAGACGATCTGTTGGCCGTCGGGTGACATGCGGGGGTCACTTACGCCCTCGATCTGCAAGTACTGCTCCAGAGCGAGACGTCTGACCCCCTGGTCCGGAGCGTCCCCTGCCTGGGCGCCCAGCGGCGCGCTTGTGAATGCGAAGATCACGAGGCCCGTGGCGAGCAAGCCCGTCACGGTGTGAGCGAGGGAACGGTTGATGGTGTTCATGTCGGCACCCCAAAAGGCAGAAAGACCCGTTACGGCAAGTGATCGAGAGATATCAGTCGAGGCAAGTTGAGAACGGCGGAATGCTTGTGCCGCTCGCTTGTCAGGGGGCGAGGTGTGCGACAGAATCGAGGGAGTCCGCAGCCACCCTGAGTCGTCGCGGAGACACTGCAGTCGTAGGCCTACCGAGGAGATGTCCCACATGCTACGTCACCATTTGCTTCTACCACTCATGGCTCTCCTTCTCTTCGCTCCCGCCGTCGATGCGCAGGAATGGACGCCCGAACTCGCGATGCAGGTCAAACGGGTCGGAGCGGTCGTTCCGTCGCCAGACGGACAGCTGGTGGTATATCAGGTCGGCTCTGCGATCATGGACGAAGAAACGAGCGAGTGGCGGACGCACATCCACCTCGCCCGTGCAGACGGGAGCGAATCACGCCAGCTGACGCGCGGCGAGACCTCGGCCACCTCACCCGCGTGGTCTCCCGACGGACGTTGGATCGCCTTCCTCTCCTCCCGTACCGAGAAGCGCAATATCTGGCGGATTCCCGTGGACGGCGGCGAAGCCGAGCAGGTCACGGACGTGACGGGGTCGGTGGGGTCGTATCGGTGGTCGCCGGACGGGACTCGAGTCGCCTTCACCATGACCGATCCACAGACCGACGAAGAGGCGGCACGGATCCGAGAGCACGACGACGCCCAGGTCGTGGACGGGGACATAAAGATGTCCCGGCTCTACGTCGCGGACGTCGGCGCCGAGTTGGAAGGACGAAGTGGGCGAGCGATCACTGAGGGTACCATGTCCGTAGCGGCCGGCGGCTTCGATTGGTCTCCGAACGGACGAGCGATCGTGTTCGCTCATTCACCGTCGCCCAAGGCCAACGACGGGTACACCCGTTCAGATCTGGCGATCGTGGACGTCCAGACCGGCGACGTGTCGGATCTGGCAACGTCAGGCGCTCGTGAGTCAGGGCCCAGGTATTCCCGAGACGGCCGGTGGATCGCCTTCAACAAGAGCGACAACCCGGTTACCTGGGCCTTCATGTCCGACGTACATGTCATTGCACCGGACGGCACGGGTGAGCGCGCCCTCGGTTCGACGTTCGACAGGCAGCCGACCATCGTAGGCTGGGCGGCGGACGACCGTAGCATCCTGGTCTCCGAAGCTCGCGGAACGATCAGCCAGCTCAGCTCCGTTCCCGTGGACGGCGGGGCACCCCGAGACGTATCGTCCGCCGACATGATGGTATCGGGGGCGACGCTGAACGTGTCGGGAAGTCATTTCGGCTTCGTCTCCCAGAGTCCCTCCGATCCTCCCGAAGCGTTCGTGTCCGCAACCGGCTCTCTCTCGCCGGTCCAGGTCAGTCACGCGCAGACGATTCCAGCGGTTCCCATGGGCCGGTCCGAGGTGGTCCGGTGGACGTCCGACGATGGCATGGCCGTGGAGGGATTACTGACCTATCCGGTTGGATACCGTGCCGGTGAACCCGTGCCCATGGTCGTCATCGTTCACGGCGGCCCGACCGGTGTCTTCACGCAATCGTTCATCGGGTCGGCGGGTTCATATCCGATCGCAGCATTCACGGGGCATGGATATGCTGTACTCCGGGCCAATCCGAGAGGCAGTAGCGGCTACGGGAAGGACTTTCGATACGCGAACTACGGCGATTGGGGCGGTGGCGACTACCAGGACATCATGACCGGCGTCGACGCCATGATCGACCGAGGCGTCGCCGATCCCGACAGACTCGGCGTCATGGGATGGAGCTACGGCGGATACATGACGTCGTGGATCATCACCCAGACCGATCGATTCAAAGCGGCATCCGTGGGGGCAGGCCTTCCAAATCTGATGTCGTTCAGCGGTACGGCTGATGTGCCTGACTTCGTGGTCGACTATTTCGGTGGCGAGTTCTGGGAGGTGCCCGAGGCCTGGCAGGCGCACTCCGCTCTCTTCAACATCGAGGGTGTCACGACCCCTACGCTCATTCAGCACGGGGAGCAGGATCGGCGCGTTCCGATTTCACAGGCCTACGAGCTACGCAATGCCCTGTATCGTCAGGACGTGGACGTCACCATGGTCGTGTACCCGAGGCAGCCGCACGGCATTCAGGAGCCGAAACTCCAACTCGACGCGATGCACCGTAACCTGAGCTGGTTCGACCGCTGGGTCCTGGGCCGTAACCCGGACGCGAGACTGATCGGCTAGGGCGAGGGCCGCCGGGTCCGATCTCTCGTGTCAGGGTCCAGACCGGGACCTATTCGATGACCGAACGTTTCAGCTCGAGCACCCACTTTGGTGTGTTTCGCAGGCAGTCATCGAGCCGCGCGACGCGCGCGAACGAAATAGTAGCGTGCATTGGGGATAGGTATTCCAACGACCCATTTGTCCCGAAAGCCAAGGTAGGGCGGGGTGATGGGTCTTGGCAGGCGGAAACAGCTCTGGCTAGGGGTTATGGGAAGGAGGTCCAGTCCGTGTGATGAGCCACGGAGAGGCTGCGATGTTCGTATGGGTCAAGGGGATGTGTGGATGGGCGGGGCATTTGCAGGGGTCAGTCGATCACGCTGGAAGGCGATTTCTGGTGTCCGACCCTGGGGTGGTCAGTCGTCGAGTTGCTCGGGTAGCGACTGGTTGAAGGTGTACTCGGGCTCCGGCTCGGAGTCAGAGGGACGGCCCCGGACGCTGTGGGTCGATTCATCAATGGACTCGAGTTCGGAGCAACGCTTCCAGCCTTCAATCAGATGATGGAGGGTCCGGCTGGCACGACGGTCGTGCAGCAGGTGCAGGAGATCGGAGCGATGGAGAGCATTGATCTCGCGGAAGAGCAGTCCCGTCGCCTGGGAGCCACCACGTGGGATGTCTTCGACGACTCCGGGCGGTACCTGGGTGAGATCGAACTGCCGGCCTGCTTCACGCCCCTCGTTTGGCGTGAAGCGGCGGTCTATGGACGATGGCTCGACGACCTCGACCGCCATCACGTGAGAAGACTGGTGGTCGGACGGAGCTAGGTCGAATCGCCCTTTAGCCTAGCGCCCCCGGATCCCCTCCGTTCTCCAGTAGAAGTCCCCGTACGTCGTCGGAATCGGCCATACCTCGTCGAGCGTGTCGGCGTCGTACAGGATGCCGGCCTTCATGACAAAGCGGATGTCGGTCGAGGCACGGATGTTTACCAACGGATTGCTGTTGAGCACGACCAGGTCGGCCAGCTTACCGGCTTCCAGCGTGCCGACGTCGTCTAGAATCCCGATCATTTCGGCCGCGTGTGTCGTCGCCGTGCGCAGCGCCTCCATTGGGCCCATCGCGCTCTCGTACATCCAGAGTTCGAAGTGCGAGTCGATACCCTGGGTCTGCCCATGGGCCCCGATGGTCGCGTGCCCTCCCGCTGCGACGATATCGGCGGCTCCTTGCGCGTGGAGGGCGAATGGGTAGTCCGACACGGGCCTTAGCGCGCGGCGCCTAGTGTGCGGCTCGAGCCAGCGCCAGGGTGTGAATCGCTGAAGCTTCTCGTCTTCCCAGAGGTTCGACTCCTGGTAGAAGAACTCCTCCCCCCATGGCCCTGCACCGCCCACGACGAGGGTAGCGGAGTAGAAGAAGTTGGCTTGCCCGAGAAAACGAGCGACGTCCGAGTACAAGGGCAGATTCAGGATCGGGTGCTCGATTCCCGTGTGCCCATCCATCGCGATCCCGATGGCCGACAAGTGATCGGTGTCCCCCTCACTCGTAACCATGATACCGGCCTCTCGGGCGGCTTCGACGACCCATTGGCGTTGGTCACGCCGCGGCTGCCAGTACTGCTTGATGGACTTCGCGCCGTAACTGACCATCCGATTGACTTCGTCACGCGCGTCCTCGGGAGAGTCCACGGGACCATGTCGGGTGCGAGTCCCGCCAGAGATCGAGGAGCCCGTACTGTACATGCGTGTTCCTGTTCGTACCCCCGCCTCGACGCCTTCCGCCATCGTAAAGACCGCTTCGTGCCACCCGGATGGCTCGAGTCCCGTGGTAATCCCGTAGGCGAGGTTCGCGGCGAGTTCCCATGAACGCTGGGATAGTACGCCGCCGGCCTCGCGCGTCGCGTGTTTGTGGGTATCGACCATGCCGGGGATAATCGTCGAGCCGGACACGTCGATCTGCTCGGCCCCGGAAGGGATGGAAACGCTACCGCTCGGCCCCAACTCTACGATGCGCCCATCGCTCATGACGATGTCACCGCGCTCGATGACTTCGTCACCGTTCATCGTGACGAGTCGAGCACCGGTCAGCGCGATCACACCCTGAGCCATGCGCCGCGGGACCTCCAGGCGGATCTCAACCGTGTCGGTCGTGCCGGCTGTGACGTTGTGTCGGAAGTACGCATTGGCACTGCCCCACTCGAGTACGTCCGGACCGGACCAGTTCGGGAAGTTCCCACCTTCCCAGCTGAGACGGGTCACGGGTAAAGCAGGCGACTCGACCGAGATCTCGACCGGATCGCCCCCCGCGCCCGGCCACGTCATGGGCGTCAGATGCATATTGTCGCCGCGACTAAACCCGATCCACCGTCCGTCCGGTGAGGGAGAGGTCTCGTCGCTTGCCTCGATGACTGCGTGAGTCCGGGCATCCGTGCCGTCTGGCTGGATCGATCGGAATCCCGTGCCCGACTCCACGAAGAAGATGCGCCCGTCAGGACCGAACTTCGGAGCCACGACGTGCGATCCGCGGCCCGCGAGGACCTCAACGAGCGGCGTGGTCGCCCCTCCGCCAGACGGTACCGACTCGAGCATGAACCACGGCTCGTCGGAAGGGAGTCTCCCGCGCAACATCTCACCGGAGCCACGCGCCACGACGATGGAGCCGCCGTCGGGGGACCAGGTCGGATTGAGATACATGCCGTCGAGCGTGGTAAGCCTCGTCGGGGCTCCTCCAGAGGCGCCGACTGTCCAGAGGGCGCCCCCGTCGTCATCGGACCACGTCGTGAACGCGATCGAGCGCCCGTCTGGGGACCATGCCGGGCTGTATTCCTGAGCGCCGGACGACTCGTCGGTGAGGCGTCGCGGCGTACCGGCGGGTAATTCCATCATCCAGATCCGGTCGAGCGCGACGAACGCGAGCGTTGCTCCGTCGGGTGAGGCTGTATGCCACCTCATCAACTTCACGTCCAGAGGGCCGTCATCTACAGGGAATGGATTGTACACCTGTTGAGTGATCGTCTCCTGCACCTGCGCGGTGAACGGGATCTCGTCGACCCGACCGTCCTCGACCCAGAGGCGCTTGAGCTTGCCGCCCTCGGTAAGCACGATCGAGCGCCCATCGGGGTGCCAGGCGTGACGGGGAAGCGCGCCCGCGTTGTTTCTCTCCGCGACGTCTGGCGTGATCGGATCGAGCACGATCCGCTCCGATCCGTCTCGTAGGTCCCGAAGCCAGAGAGCAGTACGCGGACCGTACTCGTGACCCTTGATGACCTGCGTTCCGTCCGCGATGCGACGCCCAAATGCGATCCACCGTCCGTCTGGTGATACCGCCGGGGCGTTCGCTCCTCCGCTCGACCTCCGACCACCACCACCGTCCCGCGGAGGGCCTACGCCGCTCGTGATTTCCAGGATCCGCCCGGTCGTCCGATCCAGCCGGCGCAGTTGATAGATCGCCTTCGCGGGGTTCGGGTCGCCGAAGCCGGTCGCCACGCGCTCCTCGTAGTAGAGGTAGCGCCCGTCGGGCGAAGGCTCGGGCCACGAAGCGTTCACGTCTTCTTCCGTGAGTCGAAGGCCGGAACCGCCGTCGACGTGCCACATCCAGAGCGAGCCCTGGCCGTTCACGTTCGAATCGCCGCCCACCCGGGCGACGATGTATTCACTGTCCGGTATCCATACCGGCAGGGCCATCCGATCCGTGCGCTGGTTCGATACCTGGCGGGGGTTCGAGCCGTCGGCGTCGGCGAGCCACACGTTGTCCTGGCCGTCCCGGTCCGAGATGAACGCGATGCGGGTGCCGTCCGGTGAGAACGAGGGATGGAAGTTGAGCGCCATGCCGCTTTCGCGGGTGATGGCCCGGGCCTCCCCACCTCCGATGGGCAGGAGCCAGATCTCGCCGACTAGGTCCATCGCGATAGTCCCGCCGTCGGGGGCGACATCGACCGACATCCAGGTGCCCTCATCCGTGGTGAAGCTGATGGTCCGCGTCGCCCCTCGCGGAGTAGAGATGTCCCAATCGACGGCTTGAGCGTTCAGCTGCGGCGCGACCATCGCTGTCAGAGCGGCTAAAAGTGGGCCGACGGCCCTGGACGAGAGAGGCATTGTTGACTCGGGGATTGGAAGTGGCGTTCAGTGTGTCTTGGTCGGGCTCAGGGCTGGCGATCCTGAGGATCGTTGCCCCACCACCATTGCCGGTCGAGGTCTCTCCTCTCCGGCCACAGTTGGTTCATCGTCTCGGTATCGTAGAGTCTACCGTTGATCATCACGCGTTCGATGGAGAGACTGTTGCGGATGTCGTCGAGCGGATTGTCATCGAGAATCTGGAGGTCAGCCAGCTTTCCGATCTCGAGGGAGCCGAAGTCCGACAGGTGCCCGATGGCGCGCGCGCCTTCGACCGTACCGACCCGCAGCGCGTCGTGGTTGGACATGCCGCCGCTCGCCAGGAGCCATAGCTCCCAGTGGACGCCCATTCCCTGAAGTTGGCCGTGCGCACCAAGACCGACGCTCCCGCCGGCTGCGAGCACTTTGGCCGCCTGGGCTGCCTCCGCCTCGAAGATCCACTGGCTCTCGTGCGGCAGCTGTGAGCGGCGCAGCGTGCGAAGATCGAGCTCCGCGTGCGGAATGAAGCGGTTCAGCTTCGGATCGTCGTGGACGTTTTGATCCCGGTAGAAGTAGTTCTCCGCCTGGGGTCCACCGTAGTTGATGATCAACGTGGGTGTGTAGACGATGCCGCTCTCAGCGGCGAGTCGCACCACGTCCTCGTAGATGGGAAAGACCGGCCACGAGTGCTCCTGTCCCGCATAGCCATCCAGGGCCAGGGTGAGGTTCATCTTGAAGTCGCTGTTCGACTCGGCTGTCGGAGTGAGCCCTTGCTCACGCGCAGCCTGGATCAGCCACTGCCGGTGTTTCCGGTCGCCGATGAGGTAGTTCTTGATCGTCTCGGTCTGGTAGTGCTCCGAATACCGGCGCAATGCGCTTCGGGCATCATCGAGGCTGTGGAAGTCCTCGGACGCGAAGACGCCCCGCGCCGTGCTGAAGATGCGCGGACCGAGAATGTCCCCGACCGCGACTCTGTCCGAGTACGTGATCACGTCCGCGGTCATCGTCTGCGGATCCCGCGTGGCCGTCACTCCATACGCCAGATTCGCGAGGTACTCCCACACCTGTTTGCGGTGCACTCCCCACGGTGCCCACATGTGTGCGTGGATATCCACATATCCGGGTATGATCGTCTTGCCGCTAACATCGATGACCTCGGCTTCCCCTGGGATCGACACCGATCCGCTTGCTCCGATACCAGTGATGCGATTGTCCGTTATGACGAGGTCTCCGTTCTCGATCACTTCGGTGCCGTTCATCGTCACGATGCGAGCGCCTCTCAGGGCGATCACACCCCGAGGCAAATCTCTCGGCCGGGTGACCTCGGCCGTGTACTGCTCGGTGGGTCCGCCCCGTGCTGCGACCGTGATCGTACCTCCGAGACTCCAGAACGCAGAAGTCCCGTCAGCAGTCCACCCGATGTAATCCGCGCCCACAGTCGTCAGCCGATGAACGGGAAGCGCGGAGCCTGCGGTATCTGACAGAGAAATCGTTGGCACCCGGGCCCCACCCGGAGGCAGGTCGATCATGTAGACCTGATTGTTCGCGAGCGCGAGTGCCCGGTCACCGCGGGGTGAAAGCAGCAACTCGTCCGCCGGGACCTGAGGATTGTAGGTCCACTCCCAGCCCTGCACGTCCAGGACCTCTCGGCGGTCCGTGCCGTTCCACGCCACCGACACCAAGCCATCGAGCGGGTCGTGGAAAAACACGCGTGACCCGTCCTCCGTGAAGTGTGGCTGTCCGTAGTGCGCGTACGCCCAACGCGACGAGAGGTTGAGTCTGGTGATGGTCGTGGCGCTGCCGCCGGCCGCCGGGATCCAGATAAGCTCCGTGCTTTGCGGGCGGCCACGCACGAGCTCGTCTGCAAAGGTGATCCTCTGCGACCGAGCGCCTCGCCCTGCCACGATCCGTTGGCCATCGGGTGTGAAGGCGAGCCGCTCGTAGAATGCCTTTCGTTCCGTGACTCGCTGTAGATCGCTCCCGTCGGGCCGGACCCGATAGATGTCCCCGCCTTCCAAATCGTCCCAGCTGGCGAAGGCGATCCACTGTCCGTCGTGTGACCACGTCGGGAAGAACTGGTCCGTCTCGGTATCGACCAGCGGTTGCGGTTCGCCGTCTGGCAGGTCCTGCACCCAGATCCGGTCGAAGGCGCCGTACGCCGCACGGCGGGCGTCCGGTGAGATGCTCGGGTGCTCCACGCGGCGGGCGGTGACGGGATCGTCGTCGAGTGGGTAGTCGAAGCGCGTCGCCGGTCCCAGCGGAACGTCGACCTCGGCCTCAAACGGGATCTCCGTTACGCGACCCGTTCCCACGTCGACACTTTGGATTCCGCCGCCGTACGCGACGATCAGGGCGGCTCCGTCCGGGGTGAACGACGCGCCAGGGAAGAGATCGCGTGTCGGGAGACCTTCTTGTCCGTCACGGTCGACGCCCGTGACCAACCAACGCTCGTCGCCGCCGTCCAGCTCGATGAGCTTGAGGGCCGTTTCGCCGTCACGCCGTGTCGCGTACACGAGGAACCGTCCATCGGGACTCACGATCGGACGCATCGCACTCTGGGGCTCGTGCGTCAGCTGGTAGATCCGGCCCGTTGTCCGGTCGAGTGCAGAGAGTTGCCAGTTCCCGTAGCCGCGGGTGGAGGCCGCCGACAGGTAGGCCGTTCGGTCGTCCGGCCCGAAAGCCACGCCCAGGTGAGCCTGTACGCGATAATCGTGCTCACCACCGTCCGGGGTCGCTCCGCCGGTCAGCTGGACGCCGGTCCCGCCACCGGTGTGATAGAGGAAAAGGTGGAACTCTTGTGGTCGATTGCTGAGGTCCGTCGTCTTGGTAACGACGATGGACTCCCCATCGGACAGCCATTCCGGTGACACGAACATGCGTCGCTCGTCGCTCGTGAGAGCTCGTGCGTCCGAGCCGTCGGCGCTTGCGACCCAGAGGTTGTCCGAGCCATTGCGATCACTTACGAACGCGATGCGTGCGCCGTCCGGGGAGTAGCGCGGCTGCTGATCGAACCCCTGTCCTGAAGTGATTCGGGACGCTCTGCCACCATCGATTGGCAGGGTGTAAAGGTCGCCAAGCAGTTCGAAGACGATCGTGTTTCCGTCGGGTGACACGTCGAGCGAGATCCAGGTGCCTTCGGTCGCCGTGTATTGGAGGCGCCGGGTCGTCTCTAGCGGGAGCGCCTCCTGACCGATCGCTGTCTGCGCACCCATCGTGAGGGACAGAGCTGAAGCAGCAAGAACGAGGCGTGCTAGCATGACGTTCACCTCAAGAGCAGTGGGCCGACCAAGGCGGAGTAAGATGCTCCTCGCCTCGCGCAGGGCAAGCGAACCGCCGGATCGCTGGCTGTGCGATTGCGATGGCGGTAAGCTCACCGCCGCGTCGCCGCAAAGGAGGATCGACCATGCCGAGGCACATCACGTTCCGTCCCATCGCCGTCCTGCTCGCCTTCGCTTTGATCGCGCCCGCGGCCTTGGTCGCGCAGAGCGCCATCGCGATCGTCGGCGCCACGATCATCGACGGAAATGGAGGTCCGCCCCTCGTGAATGGAACGATCGTCCTGACGGGCAACCGCATCAGCGCGATCGGTCCCAGCGGGAGCGTGGACGTCCCTGATGGAGCCCAGGTCATCGACGGTAGGGGCAAATTCGTCACCCCGGGCTTCATCGACAGCAACGTCCATCTCTCGTTGTACGGGGCAGGAGAGACGATCGTCCGGTATGAAGACAGGAACGCAGACCTGACGCTCGAGTCGGCCCAGCTCCAGCTCAAGAACGGATTCACGACGGTGCGGGACAGCTACGGGTCGCTGCTTCCACTCATGGAGGTCCGAGACGCGATCGCTCGAGGAGAGGTGGCCGGTCCTCGTATGCTCGTGGCGGGGAACATCGTGGGGTGGGGTGGGCCATACTCCATCACCTTCTCGCTCGTGCGCGGCACCGGTCTCACGCTTTTTCAGGAGCAGTTCAACGACTTCATTACGCAGGGGTCGGGTGAGGAGTGGATGGAGATGGAGCCCGAGGATCTGCGTGTCGCCGTGAACGACTATCTCGATCTGGGACCGGACTTCATCAAGTTCGGGGGGACGAGTCACTTCTCGAACCCAATCATGATCGGCTTCAGCCCACGGGCCCAGGAGGTCATGGTCGAGGAGACACACAGGCGAGGCCTGGTGGCCGAGACGCACTCGACGAGCCCGGAAGGCCTGCGACTGTCTGTCGAGGCCGGCATCGATCTCATTCAGCACCCGGAGGTACTTCCGAGCGTCATGTCCGACGCGCTCGCCGAGGACATCGCCCGACGCGGGACGATCTGCGCCATGCTGTCGAACACGCTCACGGGTGAGCCCTGGGAACGACACCTGAAGCAGCAGGCGGATCGTGCCGAAAGCGAGGCAGAAGAGGAGGAGGAGGACGCGGGACAGGAGAGGGCGAGAACCTCGGCCGAACTGCGGGCCGAGGCGCGCGGGAACGGCGAAGGCATGGACATCCGTCGCCAGAATGCGGAGAAGCTCATCGCGACCGGTTGTGTGACGACGATCGGCACGGACAACTACCTCGGGACTGCGCCTGAATTCCGGCGCGACCCCACAAAAGCGCTCAGTCAGTCCTTCGGGACGGGGAGTGTGCTCGCCACCGAGGGGCTCGTCGAATTAGGGATGACGCCGATGGAGGCGATCGTGGCAGTGACGAAGAATGGTGCGATGGCTTGTCTCATGCTCGACGAACTGGGGACCCTCGAGGAAGGGAAGTTCGCCGATGTGGTCATTCTGGGGGCGGATCCGCTCGAGGACATCCGCAACATTCGCGTGATCGAGACCGTCATCAGGGACGGAACAATCGTCGACCTCGGTGCTCTGCCGAACCAGCGGATCTTCTCGAATCCTGCAGACACGTTGCCGGACCCGGGGTCGATGTGAGCTCCAGGCCCTTCCCGGGACTGGCTACGCCGCACCGCCAACCCTAGTCTGACCACTTCGGGCAGGCCACCCAGGCCTGGCCCAGGACTTAGCGATGTGAGTCTGCGATGTGGCGTGCGCTCAGTTTCCGGATCTCATTTTCTGTCTTCCTCGCTCTCACGTTGGCGTGGCCAGCCGCTCCGGCTGCGGCGCAGGAGGAGTCCGAGGACTGGGATGTGACGCTCGCGCGGGGTGAGACTCGCGAGATCGATTTCCAGACCGACGAGGGCACGTGGATGTCCGTCGACGTCTCACCGGATGGTCGGTGGGTCGTCTTCGATATGCTGGCTCACGTGTACCGCGTGCCGATGGGAGGTGGAGACGCCGAGAGCCTGACGCAGGAAAGCGGCGTCGCGCTCAATTATCATCCCAAGTACTCGCCGGACGGGACCCGGATCGCGTTCATCTCGGACCGAGGTGGTCAGGCCAATCTCTGGGTGATGGACTCCGACGGGTCGCACCCGCGTCAGGTTCAGACCAGCATGGACACGCGCGTCACCATGCCCGAATGGACCGCCGACGGAGAGTACATCCTTGTCGTCGAGGACGGCGGAATTTCGATGTACCACCAGGACGGCGGGACGGGCATCCAGCTGGTCGACAACGAAGGTGGAGCGCCTTCGTGGCCGTCGACCTCCGCGGATGGTCGTTATGTCTACTACCAGGTCCGAACCGGAGGGCAGGCAGTCCAATGGGCGGTCGATCACATCGATGACGAGACGGTCGCGGATGCGATGCAGGGTGCGAACAACCTCTCACGCATGGATCTCGCGACCGGCGCGGTGACCCGCGTCACCAGTGGTGTCCCTTCGCGTCAGTACCGACTGTCGTCGGGTGGCGCGATCGCCGGTGAGGTCTCCCCCGACGGGCGCTACATGGCGTTCGCTCGCCGGATGCCCGACGGCACGATCGAGTGGAAGGGGCATGAGTTCGGACCTTCCACCGCGCTCTGGGTCCGTGACCTGCGAAACGGCTCCGAGCGTATCGTCATGGATCCGATCAGCCAGGACATGACGGAGGGCATGAAGACGATTCGCCCACTTCCAGGTTACTCGTGGACGCCTGACGGAAGCGGCATCGTCATATCCCAAGGTGGCAAGATCCGCCGCCTCGACGTGGCGAGCGGCAACGTCGCGACGATCGACTTCGACGCGAGGGTCCATCGGACGATCTCGGAACAGGCGTATCGGGCCTTCCGCATCGACGACGGCCCCATGCCGGTGACGTACACCCGCTGGCAGACCGGATCGGCGGACGGATCGAGCCTCGCCTTCACGGCAGGGGGGCGCATCTATGTGATGAGCCTGCCGAACGGAACACCGAGTCGCCTTACGTCGGACTCCGACCCGCACTTTGAGTACGCGCCGTCGTGGTCCCCGGATGGTGCCTGGATCGCGTACACGACCGTCGACGAGACGGGCGCAGGTCACGTCATGAAGATCCCAAGCGGTGGTGGGACGCCGCAGCAGGTCAGCCAGGAACACGGCGAATACTCACACACCCGCTGGAGCCTGGACGGCTCCGAGATCGTGGCGACGTGGGGTTCGGGCGCGACGGCTCGTCAACGCACGATGGCCCACAATCCCTGGTACGACATCACGGTTTTTCCGGCCGATGGCGGAGCGGGTGACCGGATCGTGCGCGTCGAAGGGCCGACGCTCTCCACACGGACCCAATTCCTGCGCCCATCCTTCGGACCGGAGGGACGGATCTACTACCCCCAGCTTGGAACGAACCGGGCTGATTCGACCAGACTCATGTCAGTGGCCCGCGATGGTCGTGACCCACGCGTCCATCTGATGCTTCCATTCGCCGATGAGGTCGTCATCTCGCCGGATGGCCGCCGGGCCGCGTTCAACGAGGGCGACAACGTGTACATGGTGCCCATCCCGTCCGCGGTTGTCCCGGTCGGCATCGACAAGAAGAGCGGTGCGCTTCCGGTCACGCAGCTGAGTCGTGGCGGCGGCATCTATCCGAGCTGGCGCGACCAAAACACGGTCGAGTTCGGGAGCGGTGCGACGTACTACCGGCACGACGTCGCGGCCGAGACGACGGATACGATCGCGATCGAGCTCGAGCTCGATCGTGACGTACTCCCCGATGGAACCATCGCGGTTACCAATGCCCGCATCATCACCCTCGAGAACCGACAGGTCATCGAGAACGGCTCGCTGGTTGCCACGAACGGTCGGATTACCTGCATCGGATCCTGTGACACTTCAGGAGCCGACCACGTCGTCGATGCGACAGGAAAGACGCTCATTCCAGGCTTCATCGACATGCACTCGCACTTCTTCCGCGAGTACCGGGGCATCATCCCGCCGAAGGCGTTCGAGGCGGCCGTCCCTCTCGCGTACGGTGTCACGACGAACCTCGACAACTCGATGTGGTCGCAGGACATCTTCCCCGCGATCCAGATGATCGAGCAGGGCACGCTCGTCGGATCGCGCACGTTCACGACTGGTGACCCCCTCTATCGGGGCGACGCGGCCCGACAGAACGACCTGAGCAGCTACGAGGTCACCGACGACAACATCGCGCGACTGCAGTCGTGGGGCGCGGTTTCGCTGAAACAGTACATGCAGCCCCGTCGCAATCAGCGTCAGTGGGTATCCGATGTCGCGCGTGAGCGTGGCCTCATGGTTACCGCCGAGGGGGGCGACCTGGCCTACAACCTCAGCATGATCATGGACGGACAGACCGCGTGGGAGCACCCGATCAGCTACGTGCCTATGTACTCGGATGCCACGCGCTTCTTCGGGATGGCAAACACCGTGTACTCACCGACCTTCATGGTCGGAGGCCCTGGGCCCTGGAACGACGAGTATTTCTTCCAGGAGACCGAGGTGTGGAGGAATGAGAAACTGCGGCTGTGGATGCCGTGGAAGCAGTTGGTTCCCCACGCACGCCGCCCGTTCCAGCGTCCTGAGACGGACTACAGCTATCCAATGCTCGCGCAGGTCCTTGCCGATATCATCGCAGAGGGCGGCCATGGCGCTATCGGCTCACACGGCCAGCAGCACGGGCTCGCCTCGCACTGGGAGGTCTGGGTCGCGGCTTCCGCGATGGGGCCGATGGGGGCGCTCGAACTCGCGAGCAACGAGGGCGCGTACTTCCTGGGAGCCGAGCAGGACGTCGGATCTCTGGCCGTCGGAAAGCTGGCCGATCTGATGATCCTGAACTCCAACCCGCTCGACAACATCCGGAACACGACCGACATCCAGTCGGTGATGAAGGGAGGCGTTCTGTACGACGGGATGACGCTCGACGAGGTATGGCCACAGCAGCGCGCGTACGGGACGCGGCCATGGATCTACGATGAGATCTGGCGGAGCGGGCCGCGGCCGGTGAACCGATGAGGCTCGGTGCGGCCGTCGTTGGACTGCTTGGGCCGGTGATCAGGCCCAAGCAGTCTCACTGACTAGAAGTAGAGGTCCAGCAGGGGACAGGTATTCCAACGACCCATTTGTCCGGAAAGCCAAGGCAGCGCTGAGTGATGGGTCTTGGCATGCGGAGGCAGCTCGGGCTAGGGGTTAGTGATCACATTCGCGCAGCACTCACCCCCGTCCTAACCACCACGCCTGAGCACCTGGCCTGGATACGCCGACTGCACGACGGAATCAATGTCCCAGACTTGGACTCCGTTGACCCACACGCCGTGGATGCCCGTCGAAGCAAGCTGGGGAGACTCGAAGTCCGCGTGGTCCGTGACCATCTCGGGATCGAACAGTACGAGGTCGGCCCATGCTCCTTCTCGGATGACCCCACGATCCACGATTCCCATGTGTTCAGCTGCGAGGCCAGTCATCCGATAGACCGCCTCCTCGAGAGAGAGCATTCCGTCCTCCCTCACCTGCGTACGAAGCACTCGCGTGAAGGACCCATACCCACGTGGATGGGGCCCCGCGAGTTCACCATCGCTGCTCACATTCGTATGCGCCCACTGATAGAGGCCGGCAATGTCTTCCTCCTTCATGCTGCGAGCGACGATCGACTCTCGCACGTCATCAGGAGCGTCGGGACCGTACGCCATGTCTAGAAGGGCGAGATACGCGGTGACCGCATCCTCTTCCCGCTCTAACGCGATCTCCTCAAGCGTAAGGCCCACGTAGGACGGTTCCGGGGTGAAGCGTCCGAAAATGATCCCATCCGGCAGCGCCACTTCTCGGAGGGCAAACCCGACCTGTTCTCGAGTGAAGTTCCCGTCCGGTACCAGCACTCTCATCGTGGACTGCCAGTACGTGTATGGGTAGACGTCCGCCGTGACGTCGACGCCCCTCGCCCTGGCCGCATCCAGCTTCTGGAGCAGTTCATCCGAGCGACCCCAAAGGCTGGTCATGGCAAGCTTCATGTGGCTCACCTGGACGGGGAGGCCAGCTTCGGAGCCGATGAAGAGGATCTCATCGATGGCATCCCAGAATGTCCGGTCCTCACTTCGGATGTGGCTGATGTAGCGGCCATTGAACTCGGCGGCGACGTGGGCCAGGGAGACCACTTCCTCGGTCGTGCTGTTGAGGGCAGCCGAGTACTCGAGGCCTGTACTTAGACCGAAAGAGCCCTGCTCCATATCCGCCCGGAGCAGCACAGACATCGAGTCCGTTTCGGGTGGGGTCGCTGTGCGCTGCAAATCATCACCCATGACCTCCCGCCGAAGCGCTGCGTGTCCAGTGTACGATGCAACGTTGACCGCGGGAGGCGTCGCCTCGGCTTGGGTGAAGAAGTCGACGAGGGGATATTGGGAGCCGCCATCCTGACCCACCACGATGGTCGTTATGCCCTGACTTACCACGGCCCGAGCGGACCGCATGTCGCTGAGCAATCCTCGGTCGTGATGGCTGTGCGTGTCGATGAAGCCGGGCGAGAGTACAGCGCCCCCACCATTCACGACGGTCTCACCTCTGCGCGGCGTGAGCTCGCCGACCTCGGCAATTCGGCCGTCGACGACGCGCACTGACCCCGGGGACGAGGGCGAGCCTGTACCATCGATAACGCGCACATCTTGAAACAACGTGCCGTTTGAGGATGGGCTGCATGCCGCCATCAAGCCGGTCGCTAGCAGCAGCAAAGACCGTCGGGAGACTTTCAAACTATACCTGGGCAGGAGGCGCACGACATGCTCGAAGGACTAGGGGTGGGCCCGCGGGTTTTGATGGGGTCGCGACCCTGGCAAGATGCCGTGCAGGGGGTCAAACCGCGAGCGCCCCCACAACTGTGTCACAGATGCGTCGAGGCCCACCGAAGTCCCAAAAGTCGCTCCAAATCAGGTGCGCTACCAGACTGCGCCGCTACAGCCGCAACAGCATCTCTTTGAAGCGCTCAAACACGCCGGCTGCCTCATCTCTCATGCTCCCTTCAGCAAGGCGCCCAAAGCGCCTCTCCACATTCACGAGCACCTGCATCCCCGCGGAAATGGAAGGGCCATTCCACCCCGATCTGCTCTATGCGTTTTCCGCGCAACGTCTCAAGCACCGTAGCGACGGCCACGTAGTCCAACACCGGAGAGCCTTCCGGCGGGAAACCAATCACCTCGATCGTGATGGCCCTCTGCACCACTGACATCATCCTCCTTAAGGCCACCAACATGAAGTCCCGAGTCTCCGTCGGCGTCACAGTGATCAAGCCGTCAATCTCGTCCTGAGAACCATCGATTACTACTGTTGTCGCGCCAGTCACCGACCAGTGCATTTCGACCGATGCCTCTAGAGCGCTGCGTTGAGACGGACGACGCGATCTTGCATAGAAACGCTAGCGGCCCGCAGCCTTTCGTCCGGCTTCAACCGTCGCAAAGCCCGAGTCGCCCCACCCCATCACGTGCACGCTGAAACCCTGCTCCATGCGCATCGCGATGTCGGAGGCGTTAGAGGGGAATCCGCACTCGAGATCGTTCTCCTTGCAGGCAGACAACACCGACTGAATCGCGTGCTCCCAGCCGTTCTGGTTCTGTACGCGCTCGCCCTCGGCGTTCTGCGACGAGAAGATGCCCCGGAGCGTCCCAGCTCCCGGCCACAGCACGCCGATCCCTGGCACGGCCGCAATCTCGGCCAGGTTCGCGAGCCCCGCGTGGCTCTCGACAATGACCCATAGAATGAGTTCACCGTCTGGGTTGAGCGGCCACACATCTGCCTTGGCGCGATACTCGGCTTCGCTCACGCCCCAATAGGCAGGAGCGTTTCCGACGCGGTCCGGACGCGTGCCGCCGTTCGATTCATATCGCATGGCGGCCACGGCCTGCCGAACCTCTTCCGCAGACTCGACCTTCACCGCCATGAGCGTGCTCGCTCCGGCGTCCAACTGCTTCGCGATGGCGTCCCGTGCACCCGCATAGTCCGTGCCGACCTCCTGCATTTTCACGACAAGAGGATTCGTTCGCGTTGATGCGCCAGCACCGCTCATCGCGGAGACGAAGCTGTTGAACGCAGGCAGGCCACGATCCACACCGCCCTCCATCGAACCATCGAAGACGAAGTCACTCATCGTATACGCGAGCGTCTCCTCAGCGAGTTGGGCCGGCGTCTTCACCGGACCGGCAGGTGCACCTCTTCGCCCCGCACTCGCCCGGGGCGCATACATCCCGAACACCGGCATACCCGCCTCGTGTAGCGCGATCATGGGATTCAGTCGATCCGAGCTCTGGGCCGCTGCAGGTGCGGCGTCCGCCGCGAATACCAAAGCCACGACGCCTAATGTGAGCATGAACCGCATACCGCTTCCTCCTCCGGAGAACCACACGACACTGCTGAAGGACGCCACGGTAGATCGGAGGCCGTATGCCAGCAAGGACAGGTCCTCCCTCGGCAGACCTTCCGCGCCACGGCGCGGCATGACATCGTTGGTACTCTACATCCCGCAGAGCGACCTCTCGATGTTCCACTCCGACTCCCTCCCCTTCATCATCAAGAGGGGCTCCGACGTCTTCTCCGGCGAGGGAATGACGAGCACGGTTGAGACCGTCCACGGCCTACTTCGGCCCGAGAACGACGAACTCAAGATCCAGTGGCGGCTGGTACGGAAGACCGAGCACATGGGCTCCGAAATGCGCTCTGACCAAGAGGTAGAGCCTGTGCGCGAGATCGTGGTCTCGCTGAGCAGGGTCGCTGGAGCCATCGTTCGCCGCCGGTGGTGGCTCGACTGGGCCACCGGGCCCCGCCTGGTCCTGACTGCATCCGACCTGGGCGCATTCGAGGAACTCGCCGGCCATGACGGCCTGAGCCTGGACCACCCCGCAGAGGTCGTGCTGCGTCTGAGACGCTCTGACGCCTTGGCGGGCCGTGAGTTTGGTGCCGAGTTGGCGCTCGCCAAAGCCGAATACGACTTGGCGGCGGCAGAGCGGCGAGGGTTAGTCGTCTCTGAGGTCAGCGTCAGCGCGGAACGGTGCTTCAGTGTCACTAGTAGAAGACAATTGATAATTAACGCCCGCACGCTTCCCGCCATCCAACCGTCATGAAAACGATACTTAGCCTTTGCCTGTTGCTCGTCCCCGTCGGCTTGGCCGCTCAAGAGGGAAGCGTCACCTACGACCACACGGTGGTCTATGGCTTCGCGAATCCCGACGCCCGGCCTGCTCGAAGCGATAGCGCTCAGGCCGGTCGCGAGGGACGAGGTGGCGAAGGCCAGCAGCGGGCCCGGAGTGCCGACGGTGGTGGTGGCGGTGGACGAATGAGCGCGCGTGCCGGCGGGGCGAGCTTCAGGATGCCTGAAGGCATGCCGACCAACAGCTTCGCCTCGGTGGTTTTGCGCTTCAACTCCTCCGAATCCGTTATGACTCAGGCTGAAGTGGTAGAAGAAGAAGAGGCCGCCGGCGGATCGGAGATGGACCGACGCATGGCATTGTTCGCCGACCGCATCAAAATGGGGTCGCCAGTACGCAGCGATCAGGAAACACTGCTCGGGGCTTATGCCAACAACACCGACGGCACGCTCGTCGAGGAACTCGAATTCATGGGGCGTACGTTCCGGATCACCGGCACCCTACCCGGATACGCGTGGCGGCTCGTCGCAGAGCAGAGCGACTTCATGGGCTACATGGTCCAAAAGGCCGAGACCGAACACGAAGGGAGAACCATCGAAGCCTGGTTCACCCCACAAATTCCGGTCTCGGCAGGCCCGGGACAGTACGGAGGGCTCCCGGGAATGATCCTAGTCCTCTCCGTCAACCGTGGGGAAGAACTGTACTCCGCGACATCGATCGATTTGGGCCAACTCGAAACCGGAATCGCACCACCTGAAGACGGTGATGAGATCACGCGCGAAGAGTACGAAGTGATGGTTGAAGAGAAACTCGAAGAGCTGCGCACTTCGCGCGGCCGCGGCCGCATACGGCGCATCGGATGACACATATGAACAAGCACTTCTTATTCCGGAACAGTCTGGTTTTCGGACTGGCACTGCTCGGATCGCTCGTCGCTACGCCGGCGGACGCCCAAGAGGAGTACGCCGTAGCCGGCGTCGTCGCGGATTCGGCTGGCGCCAAGCTCAATGGCGCGATGGTCGTGGCGCTGTCGCTTCCGGATTCGGTACTGAGGAAATTCTCACTGTCGAACGGGGACGGTGCGTTCACACTGACGCGGCTCACCCAGGGTGACTACGTGCTCCAGGTCAGCATGGTCGGTCGCCAGACCGTCCGGCATGACATCACGATCACGGACAGGAACGTCAACGCAGGCACGATTGAAGTCGATGTGCTCGCGGTGGAAATGGAAGCGCTCGTGGTCAGTGTCGACCATGTGCCCTTCGTGAATCGGCGGGACACGATGGACTACAACGCACTCGCATTCGAGACCAGACCTCAAGCCACCGTAGAAGACCTGCTCGCGAGGCTTCCCGGTGTGGAGATCGCCGAAGACGGATCCATCACCGCCCAAGGCGAGGAAGTGCAAAACGTCCTCGTAGAAGGCAAAGAGTTCTTCGGTACTGACCCGACGATCGCGACCCGTAATCTTCCTGCGGACGCCGTCGAACGAATCCAGATCTACGACAAACAGTCGGACATGGCAGAGTTCACAGGGATCGCAGATGGACAAGAAGAGCGGACGATCAATCTCGAACTGAAGGACGGAGCTAAGAGCAGCTACTTCGGCAACGTGGTCGGTTCTTTGGGTGGTGGCTCCGAAGCCGTCACGATTGCTTCCGCAACAGGTGGCGACGGGCTGCGCTACAACGAAAGCGTGAACATCAGCAAGTTCACGCCTACCACTCAGCTCGCCATTCTCGGCGGGGTCAACAACGTGAACCAAACCGGGTTCCACGTGCAGGGTGCGAGCTTCGCAGGAGGCGGCGGGCGTGGAGGTGGCGGGCCGACCCGTTTGGGTGGCGGCGGCAACAATGGCTTTACTGACGCCCTGTCCGTCGGCATAAACGCGAGTCACGACTTCGCGGACGACGACTGGCTGCGAACGAGCTACTTCCTCTCCCAGGTCGACAACGCTCAGAACAGCGAGACGTTGCAGCAACTGCTTCTGGGCTCTCAGATGTCCTCGCTTTCAGACCAGACCAGCAACCAGACCGCGTATCAGCTCTCTCACCGTTTCAACGCAAACGCGCAGAAGACCTTCTCCCAAGGCCACGACATGCGCTTCCGGGGGACACTGAACCTGGGTTCTTCGGACGCCACGAGCTTCGGAACGCAGTCGACGACTGCGGCTGACGGAAGGCTGTTGAACACCGCGGTCACCAACTACATCGGGAACAACAGCAGCCTCACCGGTAACGCGCGCCTCACGTGGCGGAAGCGGATCAACGAAGATGGGAGAAGCATCGTTGCCGAGGCTTGGACCAACATCAGCGACCCAGAAGAGTTCACCGATCTCACATCGACCATCGGCTCCTACGGCCGTGGCGACGTGCTGACGAACCAAGAGATCGCCCAGGAACAGTCACAAACCGGCCGCACACTCGGGTACTCGCAGCGACTCGCCATAACCGAGCCCCTCGGCGGCGGAAAAGTCCTCGAGCTGTTCGGGCAGCGAAGCGCGACGAATGAAGACCGTAACGAATCAGTCCACGACATCGTGGCGGGGGTACCGGTCTTCAACGCTGCCCAGAGTTCGGCGTTCGAGCGGAGTTACAGCTATCTCCGCGGCGGATTCCGGTTTAGCCGAAATGCCGACGATAAGCGCTTCGTGCTGGGTGTCGAGGTACAGGGATCAAACCTCGACGGTACGATCCTGAACCGGGACGAAACGATCACGAATGGATACACGCATGTCCTGCCTTCCCTCGACTATCGGGTCCAGTTCGACCAAGGGAAGAACCTGACCGTCCGGTATACGACTTCGACGCGCGAGCCGAGTCTGACCCAGCTGCAGCCCTACTCGAACAACACGAACCCCCTCAACCTGTACATCGGGAATCCAGACCTGACGCCTGAGTACACGCATCGGCTGCGCGCAGACTACCGTTCCTTCGATCAGTTCACCTTCCTGAACTTCTTCACCTTCGGGTCGATCAGCTACACGAACGACCAGATCGTGACCGCGCGGACCGTCAACGAGAACGCGGTGCAGACACGCACGCCGATCAACGCCACGGACGGGTGGGGCGCGACCGGTGGAGCCACTCTGGGCACCCCGATCCGGCGCATCGGGGCGGAGATCAACGTCAGCTACAACGCGAACTACTCCACGGGTACAGAGTTCGTGAACGGCGAGGAGAACATCAGCAAGATCCTCCGGCACACCGTTGATCTGAGCATGGAGAATCGTGACAAGGAAGTCTTCGAGATCCGCGCGGGTGGGCGGTTCACGTTCAACAACGTGGACTACTCCATCAACCAGGACTTCGCGCAGGATTACCTCAACCGCACGCTGTATGCGAACGGTTCGCTCTACTTCGGCGATGGCTGGACGCTCGAATCACGATTGAACTACCAGTTCTTCGATCAGGAAATCTTCGGTGAGGGACAGAACGTGGCCGCGTTGCAGGCGTCGCTGTCCCGCTTCGTGATGAACGATCGGGCGCAGATCAAATTTGTGGCGATGGATCTACTGAATCAGAACCAGGGTGTCTCGCTGACGAACACGTCTGCGTACATCCAGGAGTCACGAGTGCAAACGCTGGGGCGCTACGTCATGCTGAGCATGTCGTGGCAGTTGGGTCCGCAACGGGGCGGAGCCGCCGGTCGCTTCAGTGGAATGCATCGAGGGGGCGGCGACTAGAACCGAGTCCGGGACCGTCGACTGGGGGGAGCGGCTCGAGACGCTCCAACGCTAGCCCTGACGGGGTTCACCTGTCATCATGACAACGGACTCCCTATTAGCGTCTGCCCTCTCGACAGCATCGAACCGTCATGAAAACGATACTGAGCCTCTGCCTGTTGCTCGTCCCCGTTGGATTGGCTGCTCAAGAGGGAAGCGTCACATACGACCACACAGTGGTCTACGACGTCGCGAGCCCCGACGCAGAGCCTGCCAAAGGCGATAGCGCTCAGGCCGGTCGAGAAGGCAGAGCTGGTGGTGAAGACACCCACAGAGGACCAGCCGGCCGATCCGGCGGTGCCGACTTCTGGATGCCGGAAGGGATGCCAACCAACAGCTTCGCCTCGGTCGTTCTCCGCTTCAACGCCTCCGAGTCCGTCATGGCTCAGGCAGAAGAGGAAGAGAAGGAGGCGGCGGAGGAAATCGCGGACGGCTCCGACGGACACACCCACACGGGGGACTTTGCAAACCGCATGATGATGAGCTCGCCCCTGCGCAGCGCTCAGGAAACACGCCTCGGCTCCTACTCGAGCAACGACGGCACGTTGATCGAACAGTTCGAATTCATGGGGCGCCCATTCCGCATCACAGGCATCAGACCGGCCTACGAATGGCGGCTCGTCGCAGAACAGAGCGACTTCATGGGCTACACGGTGCAGAAGGCCGAGACGGACTACGACGGAAAGACCATCGAAGCCTGGTTCGCACCTCAGGTCCCGGTCTCAGCAGGCCCAGGACAGTTCGGAGGCCTTCCAGGGCTCATCCTGGTCCTCTCAGTGAACCGTGGAGAAGAACTGTACTCGGCGACGTCGATCGACTTGGGCGAACTCGAATCCGTTATCGCGCCGCCTGAAGACGGTGAAGAGATCTCACGCGAAGATTACGAACAAATCGTTAAAGAGAAGCTCGATGAGGTCCGCACTTCGCGCGGGGGCAATCACATACATCGCATCCAATGAGATATGTGAACGTGGGGACTTGAGGCCTCCCACCGAGAAACCATGAGCCACACCACAGCAGAAATGCCGAGCGTCCGACGTGGCATGGTCATCGTGGCCCTCATGGTCGCAGGCGAATCTGTCTTCCTGCTCCCGTTCGTCTTGGCGCGCGTCTTTCGCCCGACGTTCCTCGACGTGTTCGAGATCACCAACCTCGAGCTGGGCACGGCGTTCTCTCTCTACGGCATCGTGGCCATGGCCGCGTACTTCGCCGGTGGCCCGCTCGCCGACCGGTTCTCGGCTCGCCGTCTTATGGCCGCCGCGCTGGTGGCAACCGGACTCGGCGGAGCGGTACTCGCGGGAGTCCCTTCGATCCCCGTGATGAACGGGCTTTGGGCATTCTGGGGTCTCACCTCGATCCTGCTCTTCTGGGCGGCCATGCTCCGGGCGACTCGCGAATGGGGCGGTGTGGCCAACCAGGGACGAGCATACGGGCTGCTCGACGGGGGCCGGGGACTACTCGCGGCCGTCATCGCGTCTGCTACGGTCGTCGTGTTCGCGATGCTGCTCCCTAGCGATGCCTCGACTGCCACACCGGATGAGATCGAAGCCGCGTTCCGGGCCGTGATCTGGGTGTTCACTGGATTCACCCTCTTCGTGGCCTTCCTAGTGTGGGTCGTCGTCCCAGACAACGCCCCAACGAGTGATCAAGGCGATCGGCCCAAGCTCTCGCTGAAAGGCCTTCAGGGAGCCTTCAAGATGCCCGCGGTGTGGCTGCAGGCAGTCATCGTGGTGTGTGCCTATGTCGGCTACAAAGCCACCGACGATTTCTCGCTCCTCGCACGTGACGCGCTGGGGTTCGACGACGTGGCCGCCTCAGCGATCGGAACGCTGTCCTTCTGGATTCGCGCCGTTACAGCTGTGGCCGCTGGCTACCTGGGCGACCGGATCGACTCCTCCCGAGTCATCGCATGGGGTTTCGGCATCGTCATCGCCGGTAGCGCGCTCATTGCCTCCGGTTGGCTGGCACCAGGTGTCGCCTGGATGCTGATCGCGACGATTACCGCGACGGGCGTGGGTATTTACGCCCTGCGGGGCGTCTACTTCGCGTTGCTTGCCGAGGGGGCTGTTCCTCTCGCGTTCACAGGCAGTGCAATCGGGGTCGTCTCGCTCGTCGGCTTCACACCGGACGTCTTCATGGGCCCGCTCATGGGCGTCCTGTTGGACAACTCGCCAGGGGTCGTGGGGCACCAGCACGTCTTTGCGGTTGTCGCGGCATTCGGCGTGATCGGCCTCGCAGCTACCATCGCGTTCCGCAGGGTGACTCAACGAGCGTAGCGACTCGCAGGGGTCCCGCGTTGTCCAGTCGGCGTTCGGCCCGTATGGTCTAATCAGATCTAAAACGAACCGCTGGACATACCGCTGAGGCCATACCAATGCGCATGCGATTTTTGCTCGCCGCCGCCCCCTTGATACTCCTCGTGACCGGCACCCTCGCGGCACCGACCCCAGCAGCCGCTCTCGTGCAGGACACACAAGACGACCCGACGGCTGTCTTGGTAAGTCGACTCACGCTTGAGAACTACAAGGCGACGCTGAAGGGCCTCACGCAGTTCGGGGATCGCCGTCAGGGTACGGAGCGAAACCGGAACGCCATCGATTGGATCGAAGCACAACTACAAGCAGTGGGTTGCACCAACACCGAGCGCATCACCTACCAGTTCGACCCAGCACCCAGGCCGGCCCGGACCGGTGGTCCGCGCCGCGCAGGCCCGACCACGCCGCCCGACCTCACGACACCGACCGGTGGCATCGTCGGACGGAATGGAAACGGACCGGGGGGAAGCTCCATCTATGGCAACCGAGGTCGCACCGGGGTGAACCGGGACCTCATGGCCCAGCCTGACGAACGAATTCGCGCCCTGAACGTCGAAGAGCCCGTGAACGGAGAGCGGACTGAGGTCTACTGCACCAAGGTCGGCACGACTCGCCCGAACGAGATGTACATCGTTGGTGGGCACATGGACGGCCACGGCGTGAACGAAGCCGTGAACGACGACGGCTCAGGCACCGCACTCGTCATGGAGCTCGCGCGCATCTTCCACGCTCCGGACGTCGAGACCGAAGTGTCCATCCGATTCGCGCTTTGGAACAACGAAGAGACCGGACTGAACGGCGCAAACGCTTACGTGGACCAGCGACGGGATCTCCAGGGCATCGAGAGCCCGGCAGGCTCTGGTCAGTACCCGGAGCCCACCTGGCTCGGCATGATTCAGCACGACATGATGCTGTGGGATCACGGCGCCCCACGCGCCGACGGGACTGTCAGCCGAAATCAGCGCCCGGAAGCAGACGTGAACATCGAGTTCCAGTCGAATTCGGAGATGGCCGAAGAGTCCATGAAGCTCGCCTTCGTCTTCAAGGCTGCTGCCGACGCGTACAACACCGACTATCCGGCAACCGTCGGTCCGCACATGACCAACACCGACTCGTCTCCGTTCATGAACATCATCCCAGCGATCAGCTTGCGCGAGAACGAGCGCGGCATGCAGACCGGAGCCGGTTGGAACCCCACGTGGCATACCGTGCTCGACGTGTGGACAACGTTCACGGACGACGACTTTCGTCTCGGGTTGAACGCCGGTCAGACCACGTTGTCCGCTTTGTCTCGGCTGACCGGCGCGACGGTCGGAGGACGATAGCAAGTAGCCGAGCCAAACTGCGGACACCCCCTATTCTAGGAAGAGGACAGGCCACGAACATCCGGACAACGCTTTGTCCTTTATCTAAGCCATTCTAGGGCTGTTCTCCGTGGGCACCGTCCTTCCATTTTTCCGACGCGGTGACCAACACGCGAGGAGAATGAGTAGATGAAGAGGCGGGCCTTCCTGACGGTGGCACTTACGGGCGCGGCGAGTGGATGCCTAGGCTCTGGAAACGAGCAGTTGTCCGCGGCCGCAATGGCGGCCCCGAACGAAACGCATCCCGGAACGAATCCCCATCAGGTCGCCCTAGACCGCGCGCGGGACCGGCGAAGAGATCGGGCGCAGGATCGCGCGCGCGGCAGCGTTGACTGGCTCACCTCACACCGAGACTTCCTAGGGGCGTCGCTTAATTCGGCGTAACATCTGCGAGCCGTCCGAGTACTTTCGGGTTGGTGAGATCCTCCCCGAACCACTCGCACGAGACATACGAATGGAAAGTCTGAAGGGCCAACTCCTGATTTCCAGCGGCGGCCTGTTCGATCCGAACTTCCGGCACACGGTCGTGCTTGTAGGCGAGCACAACGCGGATGGCGCTCTGGGCATCATCCTCAATCGTGCGTTGGAGGTGACGGTGGAGGAGGCAGTGCCGCCTCTCAGCCCACTAATCCCGGGTGGGGAAATGCTCTTCGAGGGCGGCCCGGTTCAACAGATGAGCCCCGTTCTCCTAGCAGAGTTCGCGACTCCAGATTTTGCCGATATTCTGGTATTCGAATCGATTGGCTTCCTGGTCGGCGATGTGCCGTCCGACGTCGGGGAAGACATCGGGCGAGCCCGGGTCTTCGCCGGCTATTCAGGATGGGCGCCCGGTCAGCTCGAAGCCGAGATGGACGCGGACGCCTGGTTAACGGAGCCAGCGCTCCCGGACGACGTGTTCACCACAGAGCCCGATCTACTGTGGAGCCGGGTCCTTCGCAGGAAAGGGCCTGAGTTCGCACGGCTGTCAAAGATGCCGTACGACCCGACGATGAACTAAGGGCAGCACCCCGCCCTACTCCACGCGCCGTCTATCGATTCAACGATCGCGGATCCAACGCGTCTTGTAGCCCATCGCCAATGAAGTTCACCGCGAGCACGACCAGCAGGATCGCGACACCGGGGAAGATGGAAAGCCAGGGCTGTGAACTCATGGTGGACTGCGCGTCCATGAGCATGTTCCCCCACGTAGGAGTAGGCGGCTGGACACCGAGCCCCAGGAAGGACAACGACGACTCCATGATGATCGCGTTGCCCACTGCGAGAGTGACCCCGACGACAATCGGGCCGAGTGCGTTCGGGAGGATGTGCCGCGTGATGATGCGCGTATGGGTGGCCCCGAGACTGCGAGCGGCCTGCACGTATTCCATCTCACGAATGCTCAAGACCTCGCCGCGCACGACCCGTGCGGTGGTCATCCAAGACAGTCCGCCGATCGCGAGTGCCATCGAGACGGCGCCCGCGGCGGTGTAGGACGCGAGGACGATCAAGAGCGGGAGTGTAGGGATCGCGTAAACGACGTCGGTAAAGCGCATGAGCAGGTTGTCGATCTTTCCACCGTAGTACCCGGCGAGCGACCCAACGAAGGAACCGAATCCCGTCCCGATGATCGCGGCGAACAGACCGATCAGAATCGATATCCGCCCGCCGAACAGAATACGGGTGAGCAGATCACGACCTAGACCGTCCGTTCCCATGAGGTGACCGGCAGACGGCGCAGCCCGGATGTTCGAGAGGTCGATCTCATCGAAGTCGTAGGGCGCCAGCAACGGAGCAGCGAGGCACGCCACCCCCATGAGCGTCACGACCCCGATCGAGATCACGGCTAATTTGTGCTTCCGTAATCGCGGCCAAATCAGGCCCTTTGCTCCACTACTCATAGCGGATCCGGGGATCGAGGACGGCGTAGAGCACGTCCGCGAGGAGATTGAACACAACCACCATCACGGAGCCGAGCAGGAGGATGCCCATCAGGAGTGGGTAGTCCCGCGAGAACATCGCTTGGACGAACATCCGCCCAATGCCCGGCCAGGCGAATACGGTCTCCGTAATGACCGCGCCTGAGAACAACCCTGCCATGTTCAGGGCCATGACCGACACCACCGGGATCATGGCGTTACGCAGGGCATGCACCCCGACCACCGATCGTTCGGGCAGCCCCTTCGCCCGGGCCGTCCGGATGTAGTCCGCGGTGAGCACGCCCAGCAGCGACGACCTCAGGTACCTGGACCACCCAGCCACATATCGGAAGGAAAGAACGAACGCCGGCAGCACCAGGTGGGCGATGTGGTCCACGAAACCGGTAGCTCCGACCGTCTCGGTGCCGGCGACCGGCAGCCAGCCGAGCCACACGCCGAAGACGAGTTGCAGGATTAAGGCGAACCAGAAGACGGGCATCGCAATGCCCAAGAAGGAGACCCCGGTCCCGATGTGATCGAACCATGTGTACTGCTTCACCGCGCTCAGGATACCGAGACCGAACGCAAGGATGGCCGCCAGCAGGAACGAAGCCCCCATGAGTTCGAGCGTCGCTGGGAGTCGTTCCAGAATCATCTCCGATACCGGCCGGGTTGTGGAGAAGCTCGTACCCAGGTCCCCCATCGCCGCGCTCGTCACCCACTTTATATACTGGACGGGCACGGGCTGGTCGACACCGAGCCGCTCGCGATATGCTTCGATTACGGCCGGGTCTATGAATCGGTCAGACTCGAGGAGCGCCGCCTCGGGCCCACCGGGAGCCGCCTGGATCACGGCAAACAACACTACTGTGATCCCAAGAATGAGCGGGATCATCTGGAGGACGCGCCGGGCGATATAGCTGAACATGGCGCAGACACTAGATTGCGACGTGCCGATCGGCCACCCAGCTACGCAAGGAGACGCATGAGCCACATCCCGATCATTGATGGTCACAACGACACCCTCACCCAGATCCGCAACGCGACGGGTGACGATGTACGCTCATTCCTGGCACGGAGTGACAAGGGGCACATCGACCTGCCCAGGGCTCGCGAAGGCGGCCTCGCGGGGGGATTCCACGCGATCTTCACCGCTTCTCCGTACCACGCGGGAGACGCTCAGCCCCTCATCGACGATGCCGGCAACGTCGTCCCTGGCGGAGTCGCGCATTCGCTGCCACCCAAGCTGCGACGCCAAGAAGCCACGAACTACGTCTTGAAGGTCATCTCTGATCTCTCGCGGATCGTCGAGGCTTCGGACGGCCAGGTCGAGGTCGTACGCAACTCGGCTGACCTCAGTCGATGCATTGGCACCGGGACGTACGCAGTCATCCTCCACATCGAAGGCGCCGAGGCGATCGATTCGGACCTCCGAATGTTGGATGTGCTCTACGAGGCAGGCCTCCGCTCGCTCGGCCCGGTATGGAGCCGGCCCACGATCTTCGGCCATGGAGTGCCCTTCGACTTCCCGCGGTCGCCTGACACCGGCCCGGGCCTGACGAAGGCGGGCCGCCGCCTCATCGAACGGTGTAATGCCCTCGGCGTGATGATCGACCTCTCCCACCTGAACGAACGTGGTTTTTGGGATGTCGCTGACCTCTCCGACGCTCCTCTTGTAGCGACTCATTCAGGCGCACACGCCCTGTCGAAGTCCCCACGCAACCTGACCGACGCTCAGATCGACGCGATCGGGGCGAGTGGCGGAATCATCGGCGTGAACTTCCACGTGGGCTTCCTTCGGGAGGACGGGGATGGAAGCGGGGACGTCTTCACGCCGCTCACAGAGATCGTCAGGCACGCTCGGTACATCGCAGACCGGATTGGGGTCGAACATATCGCATTGGGCTCGGACTTCGATGGAGCCACCATGCCGACCGATCTCGGAGATGTGACGGCCCTGCCCCGCCTCATGGACGCGATGCGGACCGCCGGCTTCGGAGAAGAAGACCTGGCCCAAATCGCGTATGGAAATTGGGTGAGGGTGTTCGAGAACACATGGCGGGGCTGAGGATCATCATAGGCAGGCTGCCGAAATCGAAGAGGGCGTTGGATCTGGTGGTGCATCCGGCCTGTCGATGTCCGACCTTGAGGATATCGCCCAAAAAGGTGGGGATCTCCTCAGACGCGCTTTCGTAAACCGTGGCTCGTGTGGAAGATTCTGTCCCAGCGAAGTGATCAACGGATCCAACGCCTCGCGGCAGATCTGTCGCGTGACAGCCTACAACGCGTCCAAGACCAGCAACTCTACCTGACGCTCCAATCCCACAAATTCCAGAAGCTTCCGAAGTTGGTACCGCTCCCGCGGTACCCCGTGATCCGGTCGCTCACCAACTCTGGAATCACATTGTAGTAGATGGGAAGCATCCGGTCGGTTGAGGCCAGGGCTACCTGCGCAGCGTCCAGTAGAGTCTTCCGATCTACGTATTCGAGCGCCCTGTCGGACGCGAGCATGATTTCGTCGAGCGCCTCATCGCAGAAGCCCGTCATGTTGTTGGGCCCGTCGCATTCGTACAGGCCTGTGAAGCTCGGGTCCGCCGGTAAGAACCACGCAGACACGACACCCTCCCAGTCGAAGCTCCTCCACTTCTGAGTCCAAGCGGCGCTCTCCAGCGTCTCGAAGGTGACTTCGACCCCGATCGACTTCAGCTGAGCTTGAATGACCTGGGCGATCCCGATGCGGTCCGCGGTTCCGGCGCGATTCAGCAATGTGAAGGAGAATCGCTGCCCGTTCTTCGCACGGATGGCGTCCGACCCTTCAATCCATCCTGCCACAGTCAGGAGACGCGCCGCTTCAGTCGGGTCGTAGCGCGTCGCCGAGACATTCGGATTGTGATAAGGACTCGTCGGATTGATCGGTGTGTTCGCGACGTGGACGGTGCCCTGCATGAGTTGGTTCGCGATCGCATCGCGATCGATGGCCATGAACAGGGCGCGCCGAACGTCCTGGTCGCTGAACATGATCCTGGATCGATCCGTGTTCAGGCTCAGATCCAGGTGCATGAAGGTGTTCGAACTGATCAGGTTCGCGCTGTAACCGTCGAGCCCCTGCACCTCGGACACCTGAGTAGGCTCGAGACGGGCGTAGTGGTACTGCCCTGCTCGCATCGCGTTGAGGCGCGTGTTCTGGTCCGGCAGGAACGACCACACGATCTCATCGATCGCCGGTTTGTCAGGCCCTCGCCAGTAGTCCTCATTCCGTACCACCCGGATGTACTCGCCCGACTTCCACTCTGCGAAGCGGAACGGGCCGGTCCCGACGAGTTCGGCGCCACGGTTGTACGGCGTGTAGTTCACGATCTCTTCCGTCGTCATGCCCCCAAGAATGTGCTCCGGGAGAACCGCCTCGAAGAGGCCTGCATAGTAGGCGTATTCGCTCTCCCAGGTGAAGACCACGGTGGTGTCGTTCGGCATCTCACAGTCGAGGATCCGCAGATACCAATCACGGTTGTACGTCTGCGAATTCTCACTCGACACGAAACGCCACGTGAAACACACATCTTCACTCGTGAACGCTTCGCCGTCGTGCCAACGCACACCTTCTTGCAGCGGCCAGGTCATTCGCACCGTGCCGTCCGGGGCATCTTCAATCAGCCCGTTCTCTTCGCTTGGGATCTCCTTTGCGAGGACTGGGATGTACGTGTTGTTCTCGTCTGTGGTGACGAGACCTTCGACCATACTGAAGTGGATGTCCACAAGCATCTGACTCGTGAACGCATTCAGTACGTCGACCTCACGCTCGTACGCGACACGGAGAATCTGCCGGCCGTCGATCAACTCGAGCGGATCGCGTGCCTCATCGCCGCACCCGAACGCCATCGCCGAGGCAACAACCCCGACGATGGCGCGTGAAGCGGAACCATTCATGGTGACGCCCAGTCGGCTCTCGCGGGCTTAGTCGCCGCTTGGAACCAAGTCAAAGCGCGCGGGCGCGCCACCCTGGAACCGTACGTGCGCACCAAGCGTCCACACTGCGTGCTCGTGAGCCACACCGGCAAACTTCCACGCTGCACCATCTCCTGGCCAAACAGATTCGTCTCTTCACGTAGGTCGTCTGAGCTCCAGCCTGACACAGTCGCGTCGACTGCGTCGAACCCGCGGTTTGTGAACGCGACCCGCTCGGCCTTGTTGCTCAGACAGGCCTCAGGATTTTCGTACCCGGGGACCGGGCGATCGAGGCCAGAAGCCACAATAAGAGCGGCGGGAAGGACGAGCTCACGTGTAGAACGCTTCACAGGAAGATGCTCCGGCGGTCGATCGATGGGTTGATGGGTTGGAGGTGCTAAGCCCCATGGTTCAGTGGCAAAGGAGTCTAATCAACCCACCCCCGGTGAGGTCAACGCGCGCCATTCCCCATCCGGACGGTCTCGTTCGAGTGCATACGCTCGTACAGGTATCTTACGAATGCGTCGCGGCTGCCGTTCTCGGCGGCCGCCCAAGCCGGCGCAACCACCTGTTCGCCCCACCAGTACGACCAAATGAGCACGGCCCGCTCCGGTGCAGCGATGAAGCGCATCCGATTCTCCACCCAGCCGTCGCCGCCAACGAGTGCCTGGCCTCTGAGCCAATCTGTCACCTCACCCTTAGAGCGGTGCAACGCATGCAACCGCCACGCCGCTCCAGTTCCTATCGCGGCTCGGTGCCGATTGAGGAGCGCCTGAATCGTGTCGTCCTCCCCGTCCGCCCAGCCGATCGCTTCGAGGCCGGCGTCTGCAATGCCCTCGAAGACCGACGAGCTGGCCGTATTCACCACGGACAGCAGATTATCCGCGGCACC
>Ga0315339_1000094_pt1 | contig 146409 bp, 144 predicted proteins | sample ASW17metaG_FD_204514 | JGI IMG/M metagenome (GOLD analysis project Ga0315339, IMG submission 204514) | Ammonia-oxidizing marine archaeal communities from Pacific Ocean, United States - ASW #17 | ecosystem: Environmental > Aquatic > Marine > Oceanic | place: USA: California | collected 2016-12-05
TATTAATACAAATTATATGCCAGGTTTTTACTATTATCAAACTAATAAAAAAGTTGATTTTAATTTTTTAGAAATAAAAAAATTAAATGATTATTTAAAAACACGGGAAAAAATTAATCAAAAAGGTTCAGTTTTATTATTTAATCCCGTACCAAAGAAAAGTGCCATTGAAAAAAAACTAATAGAAAAGTGGATAAAAAGTTCAGTTCAAAAAGCTACTACCAATTCAATTCAAGGAAAAGATTTAACTCCATATTTATTGGCAGAAATTGCAAAGTTATCAAATAATAAAACATTAGAAACTAATATGCATCTTATTATTAATAACGCCAAAACTGCTGGAATTATAGCTTGTGATTATTACAAAAATTAGTCAAGTTTTTTTAATTCATTTTTTAATATCGAAAAAAAAGTCTTATGATCTGCGTTTAACATTACGTGACAATTTGGTTTTCGATTAGTTACACTCATCATATCTGTAACTGTTTTACCTCTTGTAAGATATGAATCTTCTTCAACTTGTACATTAACAAATTTTCCATCAAATATGTTTTCATCAATTAAATAACCTATAACGCAAGGATCATGAAGTGGTGACTCATCAATATCAAAAACTATCCTATGAGTTTTTGAATAAAAATTCATCAAGTCTGCAAATAGTATTGAAGATTTATTGCGATTGCTTTTAATGTCATTAATAATTTTATCATTTACATTAACCTTATGAGTAACATCTAAACCAAACATTACAGTTCTTACTCCGGAATTTAAAACTATATTAGCTGCATGTGGATCAACATATATATTAAACTCAGCTGCTGGCGTTATATTTCCTAGACACATCGCTGCACCACCCATAAAAACAATTTCTTTAATCTTGGATTTTATTGTTGGATCCTTTTTTAATGCCAGTGCTATATTAGTTAAAGGGCCAACTGAACATAAATACAAAAGCTCACTTTGTTGATGACAGGTATTAATTATGAAATCAACAGCATGCATTTCCTGCAAACTACAGCCGTCAGATATATTGATTGGCTGACCATCAGTATCCAATCCACTTTTCCCGTGAACATGTTCAGCTGTTATCAATTCATAATGTAAAGGTTTATCAGCACCAGAAAAAATAGGAATTTTAGAATTTCCAATTAAAGAACAAATTTTAAGAGCATTATTCGTAGTATTGACTAAAGTAGCATTTCCTGCAACACATGTTATTCCTAAAAGATCAATATCTTCATGAGCTGTAGCAAGCATAATAGCGACAGCATCATCATGTCCAGGATCGCAATCTAAAATTATTTTTTTTGTCATTATATAAAGCCTTTTAATGGCATATCTGATCGCTGCAACCAATTTTCCTTAGGATATTCACAGTTTCCATCAATAACATGAAGAGTGTAAGCATGACGAGACTTAGAAGAACTATTTTCGCAAGAATAGTGAGGCAATCTTCCATGTAACAAAACTAATGCACCCTTTTTTACTTCTAAAGGAGTTTCAGTTTTTTCAAATGGAGTTTCATCTATAGTAAGCATTGTCATACTATCATTCTTTTTTGTAAATAATTTTCTTAACGGCCCCTTATGTCCTCCTGCCGCAACCCATAGGCATCCATTTTCAATAGTTGCATCTTCTAAAGCAACCCAAAAACCTATTGTACTTTCAGGTTTAGTATAAAGAAATGTTGAATCCTGATGACATACTACTTCACCCCCAATGTTTGGCTGTTTAAAAATGTACATAGATTGTAATAATAATGGTTGATTAATATTTAAAGATTTTGCAATTATATTTAAATCTTCTCTGTGAGAAAACTTATAAAAAACATCATCGATGTCGTGTAGAGCGTGACCTATTTTATTAATAACAAATTTTTTATCATTAATTAGATTGCCTTCATTATCAAAAGCCTTATCTTCAAAAAAAAATCTAATTTTGTCTCCTGATTCTAAAAAATAGCTGTCATCTACGTACTCTTGTTTATTTGTATCAAATATAGACTTTACACTTTTCGGATCAAAATTATCTATTAAGTTTTCAGCTTGGTACATAAGAGAATTACATTCATCTTCTAAATAAAAATTTTCTATAACTAAGTATCCATTTTTATCCCAAAAATTACTCATCTGATTATTTAATGGTAAATTACTTCGTTTAAAAGTTTCCATATAATCTATATACCTATAAACTTAGTCAAAAAAGGAAGTCCAATTTTTAAAATTTGCAATACTTGAGGTAAAATAAATTTTCCAGAGGTTGCTAATAAAAATATTATTCCAATAAATAGTGTTATTAAAATAAGATTTTTATATAAATTAGAACTATTAATATTTGATTTATGTCTAACGTTTTTAAGTACAAAGAGTATTAAAACTATAACAATAATTAATATCAAAAATCTAACCATTAATTCTTTCTATATTCAGTAAACTACAATTATTAATCTATTTTCATTCCATGAAAAGGTTAAATTTTTATGTGCATCAAAAATATCTATACTGCAATCTTATTTATAATAATCTGAATTATTGATAATTAATGAACAAATTATGACTATTAAAAAATTCCATTATTTCAAAATCATAGATAAGTGTAAATTAGTTTTTTTAATCAAGGTTTTCCTATGTTTTTTTAGATAGTTTTTTTATAAATTACATTTATCCATATTTTCTGCCATTTATATGTGATGTTTTTTTGAATGAAAATTAATGAATAAAACCTATGAATATCACCAAATAAACATTATATTTCATATAGTTATCTTAATTTTAGATCATTTTTATCGATTCCTATTTATTTTTCATTGTATTAAATAAAAAAAATTCAATAATATCAAATATTTAATTGATATAAGTTTTTTTTAATTAGTAAGATTTTGCAAAATATATATGGAGAGCATCACTTAAGACAAGCTTAAGTAAACGTGATGAACAAATGTTCGAGGAGTGAGTATGTTAGATACTGTTAAGAGTTGGTTAAGGCAAATAACAGAAGTTGGTCTTCTATTAATTGCTGCAGCTGTTGTACTCGAAGTAATCTTTGGATCAGCAGTACCTTATATAGGTGTTGGGATCCTTGACAATATTATCACGCTAACTGCAAAACTTGGTCAAGATGGACTTGTTGGCATTATTGCTATCGGGATCATTGTTTGGCTATATTTGCGCAGATAATCTTCTTAAATAAAGGAGTTAAGCTATGATGGATACAGCTAAAAGTTTTCTTAGAAGTGTAATGGACGTGGCTATGGTGGTTATCCCACTTAGTGTAGTTCTGGGTGTTATTTTTGGCCCAGCAGTTCCATTTATTGGTGCCGACGTTATCGATAATATTTCAGCACTTGTTTCTGATTTAGGCGGTAGTGGCTTAGTGGGTATTATTACACTTGGTATTCTATATGCGTTAATGAGACGATAGAATCATTAAAAATACATTATTAAGACCCTCTTTGGAGGGTCTTTTTTTATGTCTAAAACAAATATAAATAAGTTGTTATCAGTAATGGAGGCATTAAGGGATCCTGTTAAAGGATGTCCTTGGGATAAAAAACAAACTTTAGAAAGTATTATACCTCATTCAATAGAAGAAGTTTACGAAGTAGCTGAACAAATTTATAAAAAAAACTACTTAGGTATAAAAGATGAATTAGGTGATTTACTTTTTCAAGTGGTTTACTTATCCAGAATAGCAGAAGAGAAAGGTAAATTTAATTTCAATGACGTTGTAATTAATATTACCAATAAAATGATCTTTAGACATCCCCATGTATTTGGTAATAAAAAATTTAAAGATTTAAATGATTTTAAAAAATGGTGGGAGAATTCAAAAAATAAAAAAAATAAAGGTTTATTAGATAATATTCCAAATAATTTTCCAGCTTTGGTAAAAACAAACATAATTCAAAAAAAGGTATCAAAAGTTGGATTTGAATATAGAAATGATTTTGATGCTATAGATAAAATCATAGAAGAAGCAAATGAACTTAAAAAAGAAATTAAAGAAAAAAATAAAAAGAAAATAAAAGAGGAATTAGGTCATTTAATATTTTCATGTCTAGATGTTGCAAGAAAATTAAAATTAAATCCTGAAGTTATACTATCTAAATCAAATATTAAATTTATGAAAAGATGGAATAAAGTTGAGTCATATTTAAAAAAAGATAAGAAAAGATTTGATCAATTAAAAATAGAAGAATTTAATGATTATTGGAAAAAAACAAAAAATTAATTATTTTTTCTTTTGTAAAATATTCTTACTAATAATAAAAATATAATAAATATTAAAACTAATATGAAGTCTAAAGAAAATATATTGGATAAAGTTATTGATTTTAAATTACTAAAATTTGTTAAATGAAATCCAAAAAAAACAGAAATAAATACAAGAGGTGCAAAACCTAAAAGAGAAGAGATAATAAATTTAGTTTTATTGATATTTAAAAACGATAACAATAAATTTTGTAGCATTAAGGGGGGTCCGGGAATCATTCTAAAAATGATTAAATATTCAAGAGATGAAACAGAAATATATTGATCAATTCTATTTGAATATTTTTCTATAATATTAGGAAAGATTTTTTTTAGACAAAAAGAAGTAAGGAGATAAAAAAATAAACTGCCTAAAACAATAGTAGAAATTGATAATAAAAAGCCAGTATATATGCCGAAAAAATACCCTGTTGAAACAACTAAGATAATATTTCCAGGGATTGAAAAAGTACTGTAAATTAGTAAAAAAAAGAAGAAAATTAATAAAGTTGTGTAATAGCTAGTTTCTACTTTAAGTTTTATAAAATCTAAAATAAAAAAAAAAATTTCCATTAGTTAATTACTCTAAATCCTCTTTTAAAAATATAAAGTGAAAACAAAAAAATAGTAATCACTAATATTAATAAATATAATTCATTGCAAAAACTTATGTCACGATTATAAAAAAATGAACTTCGAAAACCTTTAACCAAATAATAAAATGGATTATATTCAAAAAATAATTTTAATTCTTTATCTAATTGATCTATAGAGAAAAATGTACCTGATAAAAAACTAATAGGAATTATAAAAAAATTAGACACTGAACTTTGAACATCCCATGTAAAAGACAAAAAACCAGTAATAGCACCAAGTGAAGAAAAAATAATTATACTGAGGATTAAAAAATATAATAAATTTATATAATTAATTTTTTCAAAATCTGTAAAAAATGAAAGAGCTATAAGATTTATAAAAGCCACGACTAAGCTTACAAAAATTGATGATAAAATAAATGAAAGAAATATTTCTATCCTGGATATTGGAGAAATTAGATAATCATTGAAAGATCCTATTTGTTTCATTGAAATAATAACTTCTGATAAATGGTTGTAACTAGTCTGAAAAACTACTAACATTACCATACCTGGTATGAGAAAATTAATATATGAATCTGTGAAAGAATTAAAAGAATAATATTTATCTATTGTGGAAAGTATAAAAACAAATAAAATAGTATTAATTAGTGGAGCTATTACATTAAATTGAAACTCTTTAAAGTAATCTTTAATCTCATAAAATATAATTGTTTTAACTCCTAAGTAACTAAAGTTACTCACTTTTATTTCTTAAAAAATTCTTAACTAAATCAACCCAAAAATTAACACCAAGTGGTAAAAGATTATCATTAAAATCATATTTAGTTGTATGTAAGTGTTCTTTATGATTTTTGTCTTTTTGTCCAATATAAAGATAAGATCCTGGTTTATGATGAAGAAAATATGAAAAATCTTCTCCTCCCATTGAAGGTTCTACTTCACTAATTACATTATTTTCACCAACTAAATCTTTTGCTACTTTACTTGCAAAAATACTTTCTTTTTTGGAATTTATTGTGGGTGGATACCCTGCTCTATATTTGAACTCTATATCCCCACCATTGGCTTGCGCAATTCCTTTAGCTACATCTTGCAGTTTTTTTTCAATTAAATTACGTGTCTCACTTTTAAATGTCCTAACAGTACCTCCAAGCAATACCTCATCATCAATTACGTTATAGGCGCTTCCTCCATGAATTTTTGTTACACTTATAAGTGCCTTATCTATAGGACTTGTAACTCTACTAATAATTGTCTGAATAGCATTAATAATTTGCGATGAAATTATAACGGGATCAACAGCTAAATCAGGAATGGCAGCATGACCACCTTTTCCTTTAACTATAATATCAAATTCATCAACGGCAGCCATCATTGGACCAGTAGATACTCCAAATTGGCCTAAAGGCAATTCAGGCCAATTATGAAGAGCATATACCTCATCAATCTTGAAATCATCGAAAAGACCTTCTTTTATCATTATTTTACCACCCCCAAATCCCTCTTCTCCAGGCTGAAATATAAAATGAACAGATCCATCAAAATCATTATTTTCACTCAAATATTTAGCTGCACCTAATAACATAGAAGTGTGTCCATCATGTCCACAAGCATGCATCATTCCATTATTAATTGATTTATGTTCAAAACTATTTTTTTCAGTCATAGGAAGTGCATCAAAATCAGCCCTTAATCCAATTGATTTTTTGCTGTTCCCTTTTATACCCTTAATCCAAGCTACTATTCCCGTATTAGAGTAGCCTTCTTTAAATTCAATATTCCATTCTTTTAATTTATTTTTAATATAAGTAGAAGTTTCATATTCTTTTAAACCTATTTCAGGAATTCGATGAAGATCTTGTCTCCATTCTGTCATTTCCTCTTGCATATGATTAATACTATTTAAAATTGGCATCAAAACAATCCGAATAATCCTTTTTTATTTAATTTAGTCGCACATTGCTTAAGCTGACTGTTATACATATTTGCTTTAGTTTCAACCTTTTTAGCAACATTTAATAACCATTTTTTTGAATTAAATGATTTATTTTTCCAGCCTCTATGACCTTCATGATAAGCAAGGTATTGATTATAATAATCATTCATTGATATACCTAACATCTTTTTAGTTTGTGAAGTGTACCAACCTATAAAATATGTTACATCTTTAAAATTTGCTCTAGAAACATTAGAATTATTAGTTCGAGATTTATACCAGTTCCAAGTAGGATTAGTAACTTGAGCATAACCAAAGGCTGATGAAGTTCTTTTACCTGGGATCAAGCCTAAGAATCTTTTTCTTTTAGGTTTGGCGAACTGTTTAAATGAAGATTCTTGATTAATTATGGCTAACTGCAATGATATTGGCACACCCCACTTTTCATAACTCTGTTTAGTTGATTTATACCAATTTTTTTTTTCATCAAAAATAATGCAACTGTTAGATGTATTAATTTCTTTGACTGAAGTGCAAGCTATGGTAAATATAAATATTAATGAAATTGAAACAAGTAGATTCTCTAAACGCATTAAAAATTGTAATATCATAATATTTATCCTTATAACTAAAAATATGGCAAAAAAAGATTGTAAGATATTGAATATTCAATATGAGTACTTAAATTTTATATATAAATGACAGATAAAAAATCTAATAAAGAAAATTTAGTTTTTCAGGCAGAAGTAAGTAAATTACTAGATTTAGTAGCAAATTCTTTATACAGTGAAAGAGAAATATTTCTCCGTGAACTCATTTCAAATTCTGCAGATGCATGCGAAAAACTAAGATATGAGGCATTATCAAAAAAAAATATTTTAGGAAACAATAAAGATTTTAAAATTAATATTAGAGTTTCTAAGAAAAATAAAATTATTGAAATAGAAGATAATGGAATAGGTATGTCAAGAGAAGATCTAATAGAAAATCTTGGTACAATTGCGCGTTCTGGAACAAGTAAATTTATAGAAGCTATGAAATCAAAAAAAAATAGTGATATATCGGCTATTGGCCAATTTGGTGTAGGTTTTTATTCTTCTTATATGGTAGCTGATAATGTAGGTGTTTTATCTAAAAATGCTGAAAATAAAGAATCTTTTCTTTGGACTTCTAATGGAAAAGATAATTATACTATAGAGCCTCAAAATAAAAAAAATAGGGGTACTATTATTACTCTTAATATTAAAAAAGATGCTGATGAGTTTTTAGATAGTTTTAGACTACGATCAATCATTACAAAATATTCAAACTATATTCCTTTTCCAATTTATTTAATTGACTTAGACAAAAAAGAAAAAGAAGAGAAAATAAACGAAGGTGATCCTTTATGGCTAAAGGATAAAAAAAATATTAAACCTGAAGACTACAAACAGTTTTATAATAATATTTCCTTTAATTTTGATGAACCAATTAAAACTATTCATTATAATGCAGAAGGCGTCATAAATTATAAAGCTCTTTTATATCTTCCAACAAATCAACCTATGGATTTATTCCAACAAGATAGAAAAAATAAAATTAAACTGTATGTTCAAAAAGTTTTTATAACTGATGATTGTGAAGAAATTATACCTAATTGGCTTCGTTTTGTTCCTGGTGTAATAGATTCTCAAGATATTTCATTAAATATTAGTCGTGAAATGCTTCAAAATAATCCAATTATAAATAAAATTAAAAAAGGAATTACAAATAAAATATTAAATGAAATATCTTTATTATCTACTAAAGAAACTAAAGATTATTTAAATTTTTGGAAAAACTTTGGCGCAGTTATGAAAGAAGGATTGTATGAAATGAATGATCATCATGATAAAATCCTACCTCTACTTCGCTTTCAAACATCAGTCTCTGATAATTTTATATCATTAGAAGAATATTTAAAAAAAATGAAACCTGATCAAAATGAAATTTATTATTTTGCAAACCCCGATATAGAATATATTAAAAATAGCCCTCAATTAGAGGCTTTTACAGCTAATAACATAGCAGTTTTATTTATGACTGATGCAGTAGATGAATTTTGGCTACAAAGTATTAATAAATTTAATGAAAAAACTTTTAAATCTATAACGAAAGGTAAAATTGATATTTCTAAATTAAAGAAAGATAATAAAAATAAAGATAAAAATTTAGAAAATAAGAATATTAATAAAATCAATGATTTAATTAATATTCTTAAGAATGAACTTCAAAGTAAAATATCAGATGTAAGAATTTCTGATAGACTAACTAAAAGTCCAATTTTATTAATAGCGGATGAAAGTTCACTGGATATAAATATGGAAAAATTAATGAAAATGCATAATAAGAGCACTCCGGATAGCAAAAAAATAATTGAAATTAATCCAAATCATCCAATGATTAAAAGAATAGCTGAATCTTTAACTTCAGTTGATCATAAAAAAATATCAAATTTATTATTAGATCAAGCGAATATTTTAGATGGAAATACCCTATCTAATCCTTCTGGTTATATGGAGTCTTTAACAGAGCTATTTATAAACAATTCTAAACCGAATTAATTATTTCATTATTATTAAAATAATTTGACATTTGCAAAGCAATTTGTTCAGCTACTACTAATTGAGCTTCTATAGTGGATGCTGCAATATGGGGTGTTAAAATAAGATTTTTTGTTCCAAAAAGAATATTATCTTTTGCAGGCTCTTCACTGAATACATCTAAGGCTGCACCTCTAATAATATCTTTTTCTAATGCTTCTTTTAAATCTTTTTCGTTTATCAAATTTCCTCTTGCTGTATTAATTATTACTGAGTTACTTTTCATAATTTTTAACTCCTTAATAGAAATTATAGGTTTTCCATCTTTAGGAGACTTACAATGAAAACTAATGATATCAGAATGAGAAATTAATTCACTTAACGAAATATCATTAATATTTGGATAATGATCTTTACGTGAGGCAAGTGACTTTGAATAAACTGAGACTTTCATTCCTAGAGAAATTGCCATTTCAGCAAAACGTTCTCCTACATTACCAAAACCTATAATTCCTAAATTTTTTCCCCTTAACTCATAACCTTTAAATTTTTTTTTCTCCCACAAACCTTTATGAGTACCTAGGTTTGCATCTGGTATACTTCTATATAAAGACATTAAAAGAGAAAGAGAGTGTTCAGCTGTAGCATTAGTATTTCCACCAGGTGTATTCATGACTATAATATTGTTTTTTTTTGCTGAAACCAAATCAATATTATCAACTCCAGCTCCGGCCCTACCTATTATTTTTAAATTTTTGGCTGATGAAATGATTTCATCAGTTGCTTTAGTTGCTGATCTTACAACTAATCCATCATATTCATGAATAATTTCTTTTAACTCTGATGGTTTTAAATCAGTTATAGTATCTACCTCGATATTATTATTATTAAAAACTTCATTTGCAAGATTACTTAACGCATCAGATATTAAAACTTTAGGCATAATTTAATTTCACCTCATTATATGCCCAATCAATCCAAGGCAATAATTTCCTAATATTCTCTGGCTCTACTGTTCCGCCACCCCATATTCTAAAAGATGGAGGGGCTTTGGGATAACCATTTATATCGTAAGCTACTTTTTCTTTTAATAATAAGCCTATTATCTCTTTCATAATATCTCTTTGTTTTTTTTCATCTTTTTTTGAAAACCAATTCTCATTAATTTTAAAAGTGATACTGGTACTTGATCTTGTTGCAGGATCTTTAGATAAAAATTCTACCCAACTTGTTTCATTTATCCAATCATCAATATATTTAAGAGATTCTTTTGATCTTTTAATTAAAATATTAAGTCCCCCTAAATCATTTGCCCAGTTTAATGCATCTAATGCATCTTCAACACATAACATTGAGGGGGTGTTAATAGTACTGCCTTCAAAAATGCCAGTTATAAATTTCTTTTTTGATGCCATTCTAAAAATTTTTGGAATTGGCCAAGATGGTTTATAATTTTCTAGTCTTTTAATAGCTCTCGGAGAGAGAGCGATCATGCCATGAGCAGCCTCTCCTCCTAAAACTTTTTGCCAGGACCAAGTAAGAACATCACATTTTTTATAATCAATATTCATTGCAAATACTGCAGATGTAGCATCACAAATGGTTAAACCCTCTCTATTATCAGGTATCCAGTCTCCATTAGGAACTTTAATTCCAGAAGTAGTTCCATTCCAAGTAAAAATTACATCTCTTGAAAAATCAGCTTTGGTTAAATCTGGTAAATCACCGTACGGTGCTAAATATACATTTTGATCTGCTATCTTTAATTCATCTATTATATCTAAAACCCAGTCTTTTCCAAAATTTTCCCAAGCCAATATATCCACCCCTCGTTCACCTAGTAAACACCATAAGGCTGCTTCTAATGCACCAGTATCAGAGGCAGGCATAATACCTACATGATAATTCTCAGGAAGATTTAAAATTGATTTAGATTTATTAATTACTTCTTTAAGCTTGCCTTTGCATTCAGCGGCTCTGTGAGATCTCCCTAAAAGAGCATCTTTTAAGTTATTAATTGACCAATTTGGTCTTTTGGCACATGGTCCACTAGAAAAATTAGGGTTATCTGGCTTAACAATGGGCAAATTCATTTATTTTTTCTCCTGATTGAATTCATAAACTACCAAACCATCTAGTGGTTTTGGATCGAACCAAGTTGATTTTGGAGGCATTGATAATTTATTATCTGCAACTCTCATAACATCTTCAATTTGTGAAGGAAAGATTGAAAAAGCAACGCTATCATTATTATCATCTACTTTTTTTTCCAAAGCCTGTAATCCATGACAACCAGCAATAAATCTAATTCTTTCATCATTATTTATGTCTTTAATTCCTAAAATAGGAATTATGCAGTGATTATTAATTATATTTATATCAAGATTAGATAAAATATCATTTTTGTTCTCAATTTTACCAATAAAATCCAATATATACCACTTACCATTATGATACATACCAAAGTTTTTACAAGAAGTAGGTTTATAAGGGTTTGAAGAATTGTAAATATTAAAATTTGACTTTAACTTTTCTAAAAAATCTTTTTCTGATAAGCCATTCAAATCCTTGACCACTCTATTATAATCAAATATTTGTGATTGATTTGCTGGAAAAGCAGCAATCATAAAATCATTAGAATTATTTTGATTTTTTCTAAAACTTTGAGAAATAATACTCATTGCTCCCATTCGATGATGACCATCAGCAATGTACAGTGATTTAATAGAGGAAAGTTTACCAGTAATTCTTTCTATATCAGACTCTTCATTTACGCACCAAAGTTTATGGTGAGATTTATCAAATGACTCAAAATCATAATTTGCTTCATTGATAGTAAAACTTTTTAATAGAATATTAATATCATTATTATCGGGATAAGACATATATATAGGACCAATTTGGGTTTCAATATTTATCATTTGGTTAGCTCTCTCTTGCATTCTTTTTTGATAAGTGTTTTCATGTCCTTTAATTTTTTTTGAAAAATAATCATCAATATCAGCTAAGGCTAAAAATCCTAATTGTTTATGATTATTCAAACAAATTTCATATATATAAAAAGATAGCATCTCATCTTTTTTTATTACTTCTTTTTTTTTCATTTCATTAAAATGGTTTTTTGCAGCTAACAATGATTCAGATTCTTTTAGTTGTCCAACTGGATTTAATATTTTTAAATAATTCCAATAATTTTGATCGTAAATATTTTGAAGATTTTCTTCTGATAAATAGTCGGTGGAAGGAGCTATAATATTTTTAGCCTCTTCATTAAAAGGTCTAGTTCCTCTAAAGGGTTTCAATGAAACCATAAGCAATCCACTCTTTTACCCATCTGTCTATTTACCTGAGAGTTTAATCCTAAGACTTACACCTTCGGTAGAGCTAAAGCTCTTTTCCAGAGTTTAAATTTTATAAGGTCCTTTTGCCTGAGAGTTTCCGGGTATGTTGCTCCTTCGGCGTTAAAAAAATAATCTCTCCCTTAGTAAAATTAATTTCTCTATTATTTTAAATTTACTAAATTTATTATGTCTTATTGCAGCTTATGAAACTTCTGGTAAATTTGATAGGGCTGAGTTTACCAATTCTTCCTCATAAACATCTTCCTCTAATCTACCATTAAAATAATCATCATAAGCAGCCATATCAAAATGACCATGACCACAAAGATTGAATAAAATAGTCTTAGATTCTCCTTTTTCTTTACAGTCCATAGCCACATCTATAGCTCCCTTAACAGCATGATTCGCCTCTGGAGCAGGGATAATACCCTCCTGTTTTGCAAAAGTAACCCCTGCTTCGAAGCACTCTTTTTGACCATAAGCTTTTGCTCTCATTAATCCCAGTTCATATAAATGACTTAAATGATATGACATTCCGTGATATCTTAAACCACCAGAATGATTTGCGGGTGGTAAAAAATTAGAACCCAAGGTATGCATTTTAATCAATGGTGTCATTTTTGCCATATCTCCATGATCATAAGCATATTTACCTTTGGTGAAAGAAGGGCATGATAATGGTTCACAACCAATAATATCAATTTTTTGACCTCCACGAAGTTGCTGACCTAAAAATGGAAACATAAGACCAGATAAGTTACTACCACCTCCAGTACAACCAACAATGATATCTGGATAGTCTCCTGCTTGTTCCATTTGTAAAATAGCTTCATTTCCATTGATAGTTTGATGCATAAGTACATGGCCTAAAACACTACCTAATGAATACTTGGCTTTACCTTCGCTTTTCACAACAGCTTCTATGGCATCTGAAATTGCTATTCCAAGACTTCCTGGGTTATTTGGATTTTCATCTAAAAGTTTTTTTCCAAAATCAGTTAAAGAAGATGGACTTGGATGACATTTAGCACCAAATGATTGCATCATAAATTTTCTATATGGTTTTTGATCAAAACTAACTTTGACCATAAAAACTTCTATGTCTATGCCAAACATTTGACCGGCAAAAGCTAATGAGCTTCCCCATTGTCCAGCACCAGTTTCGGTATATATTTTTTTAACACCTTCTTGCATATTAAAAAAGGCTTGGGGGACTGCCGTATTGGGTTTATGACTTCCAGTAGGACTTACCCCTTCATATTTATAATATATCTTTGCAGGTGTGTCTAAAAAATTTTCTAATCTTCTTGCTCGATATAAAGGTGAAGGTCTCCATTGTTTATATATTTCTCTAACAGGTTCTGGGATCTCAATTTCTCTCTCTCCTGAAACCTCTTGCATTATTAAACCCATTGGGAAAAGTGGGGCAAAATCATCTGGACCAGCTGGTTGTTTTGTACCAGGATGAAGTGGAGGCGGGGGTGGACTTGGTAAATCCGCATTTATATTATACCAAAATTTTGGTGATTTTGAGTCTTCTAATAAATATTTAATTGTGTCTGTCATAATGTATATATATTGACCTAAAAAAGTTAAAAAATCAATAAAAAAAATGGTAGAAATAGTTAGTACTAATTGGTTATATAAGAATATTAACAATAAAAATTTAGTAATTTTTGATTGCTCTTGGTATATGCCAAATGAAAATAGAAATCCAAAAAAGGATTTTAATAACAGCCATATTAAGGGAGCTTATTTCTTTAATATAGAAAAAATATCAAACACCGAATCTTCATTGCCTCATATGTTGCCAAAAATAAAATATTTTGAAAAAAAAATTAAAAATTTTAATATAAAAGATAATTCAACAATTGTAACTTACTGTACTGAAAATATTATGGGTGCAGCACGTGTTTGGTGGATGTTTCAATATTTTGGTTTTAAAAAAATATTTGTTTTAAATGGAGGGCTAATTAAGTGGAAAAAAGAAAAAAAACCATTAACCAAAATTAAATCTAAATTTAAAAAATCTTATTTTAATTTTACCATTAATAATGAATGGTTAACAAATCAAAAAAAAATTATTCAAATAATTAATGATCAAAATTACTTAATCTATGATGCTAGAAATTTTAAAAGATTTAAAGGTATTGAAAAAGAAACTCGTAAGGGAGTTAGATCAGGTCATATACCAAATAGTAAAAATATTTATTGGAAATCTATGATCACAAAAAATGGAACATTCAAAAATAAAAATTTAATTAAAAACATATTTGAAAAAAATAAAATTAAATATAAGAGCCTCATCTTCACATGTGGTAGTGGTATTAGCGCTTGTGTATTATCTTTGTCATTGAAGCATGGATTGGATATTAAAGGATCGGTTTATGATGGTTCATGGGCTGAATGGGGAAAAAACAAAAATTTGCCAATAAATAAATGAAACATTTTAATGCAGCAAACATTTCAATATTAATAGCATTTTTATTAATTGCTTATGTTTTTTTAAATTATCTTATTCTTTGAAAAATTTGTTTGACTTATAAACACGCCAAATAAAATTAAAATTACACCAATCCCTGTATCTAAATTTATTTTTTCACCTAAAAAAAGATAAGACCACAATATTGCAAATGCAGGTATTAGATATGCAACATAAGATAGAAAAATGGGTCCTGCTTTAGATATTATATAAAAACGTAATTGGAATGCTATTGCTGTTGGAAAAATACCTAGATAAAGAATAGAAAAAAATGAAACACTATTAATTATAGATTGATTATGAAACTCGATATAAATCATAAAAGGTAAAGAAATTAAAGCTGCTGATACGGTTACACAAGTTGTTAAAGTCATCGTACTAATATCTCTAAGATTATAAGCTAAAATAGATGAAATTACGTATCCTAATGCAGCTAAAATAATAGCTATCTTTGGAAATAAATATTGAGAATTATCTGATGTAAGGTTTAACAGAGTATCAAATCCAATAATAAACAAAACACCAACTAAGCCAATAATAATTGAGATAAGCTTTAATATTGAAAATTTATCATCATTAGTTAAAAAATGGGAGAGAATTAAAGTAAATATAGGACCAACAGATAATAACAGACCAGCCATATTTGATTGAATATATTGTTCTGACCAGCTAATTAAAAAGAAAGGAATAAAATTTCCAATAAAACCTATTAAAGTTATCATTACTATATTCTTTTTATTTAAATCAAATTTGTATTCTTTAATTAAAAAAAATGAGTATAAAATTAAAGCACCAATTATAAGTCTAAAAGAAGCTAAAGAAACAGGATGAATAAATTGTACACAAACTTTTATAGCAATAAATGATGAGCCCCAAATAGCACTTAATAATACTAATAATAGTAAATTTTTTGAAATAAATTTATTTTTCAGAAAAGATTATCTTTTGTTTTTAGGCTTAGGTATCGTAGTAGTTTCATAAGATTGCATAAACTCACCTCTTTGACCATCCCATAAATAATCTGCGTAATCAAATTCTGTTATCATTCTATCTGATCTTTCAAAAGTTAAACCGTATTTTCTACAGTAACTGGCAAATTCTTCAGCATTATCAACAGGCAATTCATGTACAGTCCATTTCTTAGAACTTCTATCAAATTTAAAACCATTTTTTTTAAACCAATCACGATGATAATATGAATCTCTACCAAAAGCAGAGAATGTAATTTTTTTAGACATGTTGTTCCTAGGAATTACTGCCTTATACTTATTTATTATTTTAAAACAATTAATTTATTTAAAATTAATAAGTAAATACTAGAATTTTTTAATGAAATATATAGAATAGCATATAATGGAAATATACAAAAATAGTGAAATTACAGTCCATAAATTACAAGAACTCCGTGAAGAGGACAGAAACATTCAAATTCTAGATGTTCGTGAAGATACTGAGAGAGATCATGCTTACGTCAAAGATACAATTCATATAAAACTAAATGAAATAGCCAAAAGACATAATGAGTTAGATAAGGATAGAAATGTCTTCGTGATGTGTCATGTTGGCACAAGGAGTCAAACAGTTGTAAAGTGGTTAAAATCCCAAGGTTATGTGCATAGCGTTAACGTTCTAGGCGGTATTGATGCATGGGCTGCATTAATTGATCGCAATATTCGTAGATATTAATAAATACTTTCAATATATAGACCAAGAAAGATTAAGAAAATACCAGAAATAAGGGATAATATTCTGAACAAACTATTGAGAAAAAAATTAGAATTAATATATTTTTTAACTATCAAATAATATAGAGGATTACTAATACTACAAGCTAATAAAAAGATGCCTAAAATAATAGCTAACCAATGAAACATAAATTTATATTTGTATCTAATTCAATTTATGAAATTTAAAACAGAAAAACTTATATATAAAAAACCACCAATTAAAGAAATTATTAAAAAATCTCATAATTTTTATAATTTGATAAATAAAAGAAGATCAGTCAGAGAATTTAGTAAAGAAAAAATAGATATTGAGATTATTAATAATGCAATAATGTCAGCAGGCACAGCTCCTAATGGAGCCAACCTACAACCATGGTATTTTGTAATAATTACAAATGATAAAATTAAAAAGAAAATCAGAGAAGCTGCTGAAATAGAAGAGTTTGAGTTTTATAACTCTAAAGCACCGGAGATATGGTTAAAAGCTTTAGAACCCTTGGGTACTAATTCGAATAAAAAATTTTTAGAAAATGCCCCTGTATTAATTGCTATTTTTGAAAAAAAATATTCTATAAAGAATAATAAAAAAATTAAAAATTATTATATTAAGGAATCTGTTGGTATTGCTACTGGTATTTTAATATCTTGCCTACATTCGTCTGGCTTATGTATGCTGACACACACACCTAATCCAATGAACTTCTTAAATAAAATTTTGAAACGACCAACAAATGAAAAGGCTTTTCTTCTTTTAGTAGTGGGTTATCCTAGTAAAAATTGTAAAATTCCAACATATGCTAAAAAGAAAAAAAAACTAAATGAAATTTGTAGTACTTTTTAATAGTTACTTTTTTAAATCCTCAATACTCATTTCTTCATATTTTTCGAAAGGCATATGTATCCAAGGAGAATCCTCAAGATAATCAACACGATAATCTGGCTTAAAAGAAGAAGCGGCCTTTTCAAATAGAACTCCCGTTCTAATCGGCTCATCTAAATAGAAACCATAAAAATGCTGAAGCCATTCAATACTCTTTTTCAAGGTAATTCCAGAATCAGCCAAATCATCAACTAGAAGAACTTTTGATCCTATGTTAGGGCTTGTTTTAGCCAAATCTCGGGAAAAGGTAATAGCTCCTCTTTTATTTTTAACTCCTTCACCTTTGTATGATTCTACTGATAAGATAGCCAAAGGGACATTAAAAATTCTTGCAAAAACATCTCCAACTCTCATTCCTCCTTTTGCGATGCATACAACTTGATTAAATTCCCAATCATCATCATGAACTTTAATTGCCAGCTCTTCAGTTTTCTTATGATAATCATCCCATGAAATGAATAAATCAGCCATTTTTTTCCTTTATAATTTTTAAATTTAAAAAATGTTACCCTCTTAAAAAGAGGGTAACAAATGTTAATTAATAAATAATAGTTATACTATCTATTTATTGAGGAATGTCCCCATCAATACCTTTTACATAAAAGCTCATGCCTAAAAGCATACCATCATCAGCAACCTGTCCTTCAGGAATGACTAATTCTCCAGCTTGATTATAAATAGGACCTTCAAAAGCATGCATCGATCCATCTTTAAGAGCAATTTCCATATTTATAACTTCTTGAATGAGGTCCGAGGACATTAAAGTTGTATTGTAAGGTGCCATAGCTACCATACCAGTATTCATTCCACCCCAAGTATCTGAAGAAGACCAGTTTCCATCCACTAAAGCCTGAGCTCTAGAAGCATAGTATGGTCCCCAATCATCAATAATAGATGTAAGATGCGCATTAGGGCAAAAATGTGACTGATCTGAAGCTTGTCCAAATGCCATAACGCCTGCATTCTCAGCTGCCTGGCAAGGTGCAAAAGTGTCAGTATGTTGAACTATAATATCTGCCCCTTGATTAATAAGAGTATTTGCAGCGTCTGCCTCTTTACCTGGGTCATACCAAGTAAAAGCCCAAATAATTTTAATTTTTATATCAGGATTAACTTTAGAAGCTGCTAAATAAAAAGCATTAATTCCTCTAATAACTTCTGGAATTGGAAAAGAAGCAATATAACCTATTGTATTAGTTTTAGTTAAATGGCCTGAAATATGACCTTCAATTACTCTCCCCTCATAAAATCTTGCTCCATAGGTAGAAACATTGTCAGCTCTCATATATCCTGTAGCATGTTCAAATTTAACATTAGGAAATTCTTTAGCTACTTCAAGTGTTTGATCCATGTAATTAAATGATGTAGTAAAAATTAAATCATGACCTGAAGATGCTAATTTACGTATAGCTCTTACAGCATCCGCATTTTCTGGAATATTTTCCAGATAAGTACTTTCAACAGCACCGCCTAATTGGCTCATCATATGTTTTCTGCCTTGATCATGCTGATAAGTCCAGCCATGATCTCCCGGGGGACCTATATATATAAATCCAACTTTTTTTGGATCTGCATAAGCTGTACCTACACTTATGAAAAGAAATGATAGTATAAAAGAAATAACTCTAACCATAGTAAAACCTCACCTTTAATAAATTATATTTTATATGATACTTTTTTAAACTAGTCTCAACGATTCTATAGAGAATTTATAAAATTAAAGTGGATATCCCTATCTTCCTTTAAAAAAAGACTTGGTTAAGCTAGCTGGTGCACTAAGCTTAATTCTTAATTTATTACTAGAAATAGCTATTAAAACAAACATAGTTGCTACATAAGGTGCCATATTAAAAAATTGTCCAGGAATGGATAATCCAAAAGCTTGCAAATTCATTTGCATTATAGATACACCACCAAATATATAAGCACCAATAAGTATTCTATTAGGTTTCCAAGTAGCAAATACAACCAATGCTAGAGCTATCCACCCTCTTCCTGCGGTCATGTTTTCTTGCCACATTGGTGCGTAACAAATCGACATATAAGAACCTGCTAAAGCACACATAGCGCCTCCAAATAAAATACCTAATAAACGAATTTTTATTACATTATAACCTAAAGCATGAGCAGATGAATGTGATTCACCTACAGCTCTAAATATCAATCCAGTTTTTGTTTTATAAAAAAAATAACTAACTCCAAAAACAATTAAAAAAGATAATATAATAAAAAAATAAGGATTCAGTCCATTGATAGGATTGCCTATATACTCTTTTCCAATCATTGAGCTTAGTCCAATTCCAAAAATTGTTAAGGCCAATCCAGTTGCAACTTGATTTGACATCAAGATTAAAACCAGAAACGCAAATAAGCCAGACATAAATAAACCTGACAAAATAGATATTAAAAAAGCTAAAAAATAACTTCCCGTGATAACCAAAGTAACAAATGCTGTTACAGCGCCTACTAACATCATTCCCTCAACACCCAAATTTAAAACACCAGTTTTTTCAGTAACTAATTCACCAATGGCTGCAAATACTAAAGGAGTAGTAGCAATTAAAACTATATTGATAATTCCTAAGATTAATTCAATATTCATATTAATGTTTAAAGATTATTTTATAATTAACCAGCAACTCGGCACCTAATAAATAGAAAAGAACCAAACCTTGAAAAACAAATCCAACTGCTGCAGGAATTTGCATAAATAATTGCGCATCTTCTGCTCCTAAATAAGTTAATGCTATAATTAAGGCTGAAAAAATAATTCCTAATGGATGCAATCTTCCTAAAAAAGCTACAATGATGGCCGTAAAACCATAATTAGGAGAAATATCTCTATATAAAAGACCTATAGGACCAGAAACCTCCCCTAAACCAGCTATACCAGCACATGCTCCACAAATAGCAAAAGCACTATATATTATCATGTTTTGATTAAAACCCGCATATCTTGCTGCAATAGGACTAAAACCACTGACTTTTAATTGAAAACCAAACATCGTTTTAGAAAATACAAACCAAGAAATAAATATTAAAACTAAAGTTATTATTAATCCTAGATGAACTCTTAAACCTTGGAATAATAATGGCATTCTTCCTGAATCATTAAAAGGTCTTGTTTTAGGAAAACTATAGCCATTAGGATCTTTCCATGGGCCGACAACCAAATAATCTAAAATTAATAACGCTATATAAACGAGCATTAAACTTGTTAAGATTTCGTTAGTATTAAATCTAACTTTTAATAACGCAGGAATCATTCCCCAAAGAGCTCCTCCAATAGCTCCTCCTATTATCATCAATGGTAATAACCAAAATCCATTTACGTCATGAAAATAAATTCCTATTCCCCCTCCAAAGATCGCTCCCATTGTTAATTGTCCTTCAGCACCAATGTTATAAATATTATTTTTAAAACAAAATGCCAATCCAATAGCTATTAAAGCTAAGGGGGATGCTTTTAATAAAAGTTCCGATACACCGTAAGAATTTGAAATAGGTGAAATAAAAAAAGTATAAAGAGCAAAAATAGGATCAAATCCCATAAGATAAAAAATAATTGATCCTGTAATCAAAGTTAAAAGCACTGCAATTATAGGAACAAAAATATTCATATAAACAGAAGGTTGAGATCTTAATTCAATTGAAGGAATAAAATTAAACATTTTTATGACCCCCCATCAACAAGCCTATTTTTTCAACACTAACATCTTTTGTTTTATAGCTAGAGGATAAAGATCCATCAAAAATTACAGAAATTCTGTGAGTAATTTCAAATAATTCATCAAGGTCTTGTGATATTACAATTATTGAAGTTCCTTTTTTTGATAACCTTATTAGGGATTCTCTAATAGCAAATTCAGCTCCAGCATCTATTCCCCAAGTAGGGTGTGAAATTATTAATAGCTTAGGATTAGAAGATATTTCTCTCCCAATAACAAACTTTTGTAAATTACCTCCAGATAAACTTGAAGCTTTTGCATCTGAACCAGGAGTAACTACATTAAAATTATTTATGACTTGGTTTACATGTGTTTCTATATTTTGATTATTAATTATTCCTTTATTGATAAAATTATTATTAGGAAATTGACTCAACAAAATATTTTCAGAAAGACTTAATTCTGGAACAGCACTATGCCCCAACCTATTTTCAGGAACAAAAGCAATAGATAAATCTCTTCTTTTTTTAGGATTAAATTTCTCAATATTTGTATTGCCAAAAACAATAGTGCCTGAATCAACTAATATGTTTTCTCCCGTAAGAAAATCCATTAATTCAGATTGACCATTTCCAGCAACTCCTGCAATACCAAATATCTCCCCTTCTTTCACATCAAAGTTTATTTTTTTTAAATCTATTAAAAAAGGATCATTAAATTCAGCGGATAAATTATGTACTTTAAAGTTAATTTTTTCAGAAATATGGGAATAATCTGTTTTTATTTCACCTAAACGCTCACCAAGCATTTTAGTAGCTAAAGTTTCTGCTGATTGATTTTCAATTGAACATGAATCAATTACTTCACCATTTCTCATAATAGTTACTTCATCACATATATTAATAACTTCTTCTAATTTATGTGTAATATAAAGAATTGTGCGACCTTCCTTGATTAAAGCATCTAAAGTTTTAAACAAATTAGTAACTTCTTGAGGAGTAAGTACTGATGTTGGCTCATCCATTATTAATAATTGAGGATCTTGGAGTAAAATTCTCACAATTTCTACTCTTTGTTTTTCTCCAGCAGATAAAGTTGTAATTGGAGCATCTAAATCTAAAGGAAGTTGGTAACGACTCGAAATATCATTTAATTTATTTTTGAGTAAAGAATAAGAAATCTTTTCATCTATTCCTAATATTAGATTCTCTCTAACTGTAAGGGATTCAAATAAAGAAAAATGTTGGAAAACCATTCCTATTCCTTTTTTTCTCGCATCTGATGGAGAAGAAATATTCAGTAGATTTTCATTAAAGAAAATTTCTCCACTATCTTTCCTTAATAATCCATACAAAATTTTAACAAGAGTAGATTTTCCAGCACCATTCTCACCTAACAAAGCATGAACAGAATTTTTCTTAATAGAAAAAGATACATCTTTATTAGCTATAACTCTAGGAAATGATTTGGTTACAGAATTAATTTTTAATATTTTATTCATAGTTTAAACTAAATTTCTCATTTTCAGTAAATTTATATATTTCAATATTTTTTTCTGCATCTTTTTTATCAATAGTTATAAATTTACTATCCAATAATGAAATCAAAGGAAAATGCCAAACTTTAGGATTAAAATTAATACCATCTTCATTTGAAACTATGAAGTATTCTAATTTTTTTAAATCTGGTTTTTTAGAAATAGGAGCAACCAAAACTAAAAAATCAGTTTTTGTTATAGGTAAAAAAACTTGAGAACTAAAGGGGTGCATTTCCAACATATCTATACATAAAGGAAAAATTCTCTTTTGAGCTTTAAATATATTTAATCTGGGACTTTTATTATTCCCTAATATTTCAATATTAGCTAAATCAAAAAAACTTTGAGTAGTATTTTTATTAATATCTTCACTATTTTTATCCCGAATTGTAATTAGATCACCATAAAGTGAAAAATTATCTTTGGTGATCTTTTTAATCTCTAAATACATAATTATTTAACTTTGCCAAATATTCGGAATCTAGATATTCCTCCATCAGGGTATATATTCAATTTTATCAAATTTATACTTTGGTTTAATTGAAATTTATTTTTTATCTTCAATGTAGCATCAGGTTTTAGTTTTGTTTTTTTAATGATTGTTTTCCAATAATTACTTTCTAAAACTATTTTTTTTATTAAAGATACTTTCAAACATAAAGATGCTTGAATAGAAAAATGAGATGGATAGTTACCTTTAAAATAATGAGTATTTATTTCAAAGTGACTTACCATACCCTTTCTTCCTAATTTTAAAATTACCCAATCATTTCCTTGACCTCTTCTTCTTTTAGTTTCCCAACCATTTCCCATATTTTTAGATTTACCAGGACTTAATAAATTTTCTGCTCTACCAAAGTGTTCATCACTACATGCAATAATCTTTGAACCATTAAGAACAGAAGCTAAATCAAAATTATTTTTAGGTAATTTTTCTTTAGATAAATCAATATTTCCCATAAGTCTTAGTCTAGCTACTCCTCCATCAGGAAAAATATTTAAGCGAATAAAATTAAAAGTTTTTGTAGAGCCAGATTTTAAAAAATGTTTTTTATTAGGATCTAATTTTTTCTTTTTTAAAATATTAGTCCATAAAGTTTTTTTTAGTGAATTATTTAAAGTATAAGAACCTTCTATAGTTACAAATTCTGGCTGATTTCCATTAAAAAAACTTGTATCAATTAAAATATCATCAATTTTACCAGGCTTACCTAATTTAATTACAAGGTAGTCATTTCCGGGAATTCTCTTTCTTCGAGTTTCCCATCCATCCATCCACTTTCCATGATTATCAAATACTCCTTCTTTAAAAATTGGATCATTATCATTCAAAATTCTTGATGCTGGGGCAAAAAATTGATCAGAATAGCTATAAATTTTTGTACCCAAAGTAGGGCTAGCCAAATTAATTGAATTTTTAATTAAAAATTTATTAACCATCTATTAATTCCTCCAATCTTAAAATTGCTATTCTTTTAACTTGTTCAATAGAAATTTCAATTTCTGAATTTATGTCTGCATTATTTAATCTTAATTGAAATTCATTTATAATTTCATTCTTATTTTTCCCTCTAACTGCGAAAATAAAGGGTATATTAAATTTTAATTTAAAAGCAGAGTTTAACTCATTAAATATATTAAACTCTTCCTCAGTACATTGACTCAATCCTGCAAGAGTTTGCTCTTCTTGAGATGATTTTGTTAAGCCTTGGTTTATTTTTATTTTATCACCTAAATCAGGATGATTATTAATAATTTTTATTTTACTTTCTAGATTTAATGAATCAAATATTGATAAAAAACTATCAATTACGTGTCTTTTATTTTTATAAGGTCTTATATTTTTTGCATCTTCTGCAATAAATGTTGATTTTTCAAAAATATGTTTAAATGTTTCTATAAAAATTTTATTTGATAATGAATTAATACTATCAACATTCATTTTATTTATAATTCTTATACCAATGATCTGCTATTTCTTTTCTTTGACATATCCAAATATCATCAAAATTTTGTACATAATCCAAAAATCTAATTAATGACTGCATTCTCCCAGGACGACCAATTAATCTGCAATGAAGTCCAACAGACATCATTTTTGGATTATTTAAATTTCTTCCTTCATTGTATAGACAGTCAAAAGAATCTTTTAGATAAGTATAAAAATGATCTCCTGTGTTAAATCCTTGGTTGGTTGCAAAACGCATGTCATTATTATCAAGAGTATATGGAATAATTAAATGTTTTTTTTTACCAATGTTTTCCCAATATGGAAGATCATCAGAGTAAGAATCGCTGTCATACAAAATATCTGTATTTTCTAAAACTAGTTGCCTTGTATTTGGACTAGTTCTACCAGTGTACCAACCCACTGGATATTCACCAAATATTTTTTTTATAACTTCATAGCATTTACGGATATGTTTTCTTTCTATATCTCTATCAATATACTGATAATCTATCCATCTGTATCCATGACTTGCTATTTCTAAATTTGCTTCTTTAATAGCGCAGCATACTTCATTGTTCTTTTCTAAAGCCATGCCTACACCAAAAATTGTTAAGGGGATTTTTCTTTTAACAAATTCATTATAAACTCTCCAAAAACCCCTTCTTGAACCATACTCATAAATAGATTCCATATTCATATGTCTTGAATTTTTGACAGGCTGAGCGCCTATAATCTCTGATAAAAAAATTTCAGAATGGTCATCTCCATTTAAAATATTATTTTCAGCCCCTTCTTCATAATTTAAAACAAATTGTAATGCTAATTTAGCATTATTAGGCCAAGATATATTTAGATTTTTCTTACCGTAACCAATATAGTTTCTATCATCCTTCATATTATAAAATAACCATGATTTAATATTAGTTTAAATACTGTATAAACAATTCCTAATTATGTCTAAAGGTTATTTAACAACTCACGTTCTAGATACGTATAATGGTAAGCCAGGATCAAATATAAAGGGTGAAATTTTTAGAATAAATGATCATGAAAAAATCAAAATCAAAGAATTTATCTTAAATTCTGATGGAAGATGTGATTCTCCTATTATTGAAAAAAATGAATTTGAAATTGGAAAATATGAAATAATTTTCTTTTGTGGAGAATATTTTAAAGATATTAAAAACTTGACAAAACCTTATTTTATAGACGATATAATTATAAGATTTGGAATTAATGATGATCAAATGCATTACCATGTCCCTCTTCTTGTATCTCCATGGAGTTATTCTACTTACAGAGGTAGTTAATGCCAAATTCAAAAATTGAGTTTTTACTAAATGATGAGTTGATTTCAATAGACAATCTTGAAATTAATACCACTGTTTTAGATTACATAAGAAATCAACAAAACCTAAAAGGAACAAAAGAAGGTTGTGCATCAGGTGATTGTGGTGCTTGTACAGCTGTTGTTGCAGAATTAATTAAGAATAAATTAAAATATAAAACAATAAATACTTGTATCACTTTTTTATATACTCTTCACGGTAAACAATTAATTACAGTTGAAAGTTTAAATAAAAAATCACTACACCCAGTTCAAAAGTCAATGATTAAATATGATGGTTCACAATGTGGTTTTTGTACCCCAGGAATTGTAATGTCCATGTATGGCATGTATCAAAATAATATGAAACCTACATACAACAACATTGAAAAAAATCTTGCAGGAAATCTTTGTCGTTGCACAGGCTATAAATCAATTAAAGTAGCTGCAAAAAACATGTATGAGAATAATATTAGGTCAAATGATAACAAAAAATATAAAAATTATCTTAAGAATATATCAAAAAATAATGTTCACATTAGATCAAAAAAAAATCATTTTTATATTCATCATAATTTAAAAGATTTATTAATAGATTTAAAAAAAAATAAAAATCCTATCTTTCTTAATGGTGGAACTGATATAGCATTAGAAGTTACTAAAAAGAAAAAGAGTTTAATAAATATTTTTTATCTTGGCTTAAATAATGATTTAAATTTTATTAAAATTAAAAATAATAATTTGAATATTGGTGCTGCCACTCCAATTAATGTAATCTTACCGTATTTAGAAAAAATTTATCCTAATTTTGCAAAAATGTTTTACAGATATGGCTCTGAACAAATTAGGAATGTTGCATCTATTGGCGGAAATTTAGCTAGTGCATCTCCTATTGGCGATACATCGCCTGTATTAATAGCTTTAGATAGTAAAATTATAATAGAAGGTAATGGTAGAAAAGAAATTTCATTAAAAGATTTTTTTAAAAGTTATAGAAAAACTGAATTAAAAGAAAATGAAATTATTCGAGAAATTAAAATTCCAATAAGGAAAAAAACTTTCCTTAAATGCTATAAAATATCTAAAAGAATTGAAGATGATATCTCTTCAATATTTATGGCTATATCAGGATTAATAATTAAAAATACTTTTAAGGAAATTACAATAGTCTGCGGAGGTATGGCTAGCATTCCTAAAATGGCTATTAAAACTCAGAAATTTTTAAAAAATAAAAAATTTATTAGAGAGAATATTGATGAGGCAAAAAAAATTATCCTTGAAGATTTTCAGCCTCTCTCTGATATGCGTGCGTCATCAACTTACAGATCGTTAATTAGCCAAAACCTTTTAGAAAGATTTTATTTAGAAAAAACAATAAAAAACAAAATTTGATTTAAATGTTAGATAAAAAAATTAATAATATAGAACATGATAGTGCTATTAAGCACGTTACAGGTAAAGCAATTTATACCGATGATATTACTGAGCCTAAAAATTTATTGCATGCTGCAATTGGTTATGCAACGATTAGTAAAGGGGAGATTATAAAAATTGATTACTCAGATGTAATTAAATCTAAGGGTGTAAAAGATATTATTACTGAAAAAGATATTGAAGGGATTAATGATGTAGGTCCAGTTTTTAAAGGAGATCCAATATTTACAACTAAAAAAATTGAATACCATGGTCAGCCAATTTTTGCTGTAGCTGCAACATCTTATAAGTTAGCTAGGAGAGCTGCCTCAAAAGTAAAAATAAAGATTAAAGAAAAAAAACCAATCTTATCTATTAGAGAAGCTTTGAAAAAAAATTCATTTGTTCATGAGCCTCAAATTTTAAAAAAAGGTGACACAAAAAAAAATATAGCAAAATCTGATTATAAACTTAAAGGTGAGCTGTATTCTGGTGGGCAAGACCACTTTTATTTAGAAGGACAAATTTCAATAACAATTCCTCAAGAAGACAATAATTATTTAATTTACTCATCAACCCAGCACCCTTCTGAAACTCAACAAATAGTTGCTAAAGTTCTAAATCAAAAATTCAATACAATAAACGTTAAAGTTAGAAGAATTGGAGGAGGATTTGGAGGCAAGGAAACTCAATCATTTTTATTTGCAGCTATCACAGCAATTTTTGCTAAGAAATTAAAAAGAGCTGTAAAATTAAAGGTAGATAGAGATGATGATATGATAATAACTGGTAAAAGGCACGATTTTTATTATAAGTACGAAGTTGGATTTAGTAGAAGAGGAATTATAAAGGGTTTAAAAGTTAAGTTAGCGTCTAGATGTGGAATATCTCCAGATTTATCAAAATCTATAAACGATAGAGCTATTTATCACATTGATAATGCTTACTTTATTCCAAACATAGATTTAATTTCTTATCGATGTAAAACAAATACAGTATCAAATACAGCTTTTAGAGGTTTTGGTGGTCCGCAAGGAATGTTTTGTATTGAAAATATTATAGAAAATATAGCTAAGCATTTAAATATTGACGCACATAAAATAAGAATAAACAATTTCTATAAAATTAAAAGAAATAATATCACTCCATATAATATGAAAGTTAAAGATAATATTATTAAAGAAATATTTATTAATCTTATTAAATCTTCAAATTATATTAAACGAAGAAAGTTAATAAATAATTTTAATAAAAAAAACTCAATTATCAAAAAAGGCATTGCAATAACTCCAGTTAAGTTTGGTATTTCATTTACAACTACTCATTTAAATCAAGCTGGTGCTTTAATACATATATATACAGATGGTTCTATTCATCTAAACCATGGGGGGGTAGAAATGGGACAGGGTTTAATGATAAAAATAGCACAATTAACTGCTAAAGAATTTGGTATAAATATAAATGATATAAAAATTACTTCAACTAACACTGAAAAAATACCGAACACGTCAGCTTCAGCTGCTTCAGCTTCAACAGACTTGAATGGTGCTGCAGCAATTAATGCAATTAACAGAATTAAAAATAACTTAAAAATTTTTATAAAAACTAAATATAAATATAAAGATAACAAAATTATTTATAAAAAAAATCAAGTAAGTTTTGGTAATACTAAGATATCTTTTAAAAAATTAATTGCAGATGCCTATATGAACAGAATTTCTCTATCTTCTAATGGATTTTATAAAACACCTAAAATTTATGTTAATAAAAAGACTTTGAAGGGTCGTCCTTTTTTGTATTTTTCATATGGAGCAGCGGTTAGTGAAGTTATTGTTGATACCTTAACTGGTGAAAATAAATTAACTCAGGTAGATATTCTTCATGATGTAGGAAATTCAATTAATCCTAGGATTGATATTGGTCAAATAGAAGGAGGCTTTACTCAGGGTTTAGGTTGGTTAACAACTGAGGAAATTTCATGGGATAGTAAAGGGTTAATTAAAACTCATAGTCCGTCAACTTATAAAATACCAACTTCAAGCGACCTGCCAGAAAAGTTTAATGTAAAAATATATGAAAAAGGAATCAATAAAGAAAATGTTGTCAATAAATCTAAGGCTGTTGGAGAGCCACCTCTAATGCTAGCTTTATCAGTATTTATGGCCTTAAAAGATGCCATAAAAAGTAAAGGTCAAAAATCTAAAAATCTAAAAGCCCCTGCTACACCAGAGAATATTTTATTAAACATAAATCAGATATGAAATTTAAAAAAATAGATAAAATAAAAGATTATAATAAAAAAATTATTAAAGCTAAAATAATTAATGCAGAAGGATCTCTTCCAAGAGCTGTTGGTGACTTTATGCTAATTACTGAAAATGACATTTATGGGAGCATTGGTGGTGGGCAATTAGAATTTATGGTTATTAATAAAGCTCAAGAGTTTTTAAAAAAAAATACTAAAAAAAATATAACTTTAAATATACCTCTTGGACCTGGCATTGGTCAATGCTGTGGTGGATATGTGCAAATTCTTATATCTTATCATTTAAATGGTGTAGATAGCTTATTGAATGAAAAATTTTATATAAAAGATCATGAAAATCTGTATATTTTTGGTGCGGGGCATATCGGACAAGCCCTGAGTTTAAAATTATCTGATTTAAACTTTAATGTACATCTTATAGATTCAAGAAAAGATTATCTATTTATGAATGAATATAAAGACATCAATTATGTTTTTGCTGATAAACCTTGGGAATTAATTAAAAATTTATCTCCACAATCATATTTTATTATATTAACGCATAGTCATGATTATGATTTTAAAATTATAAATAAGATATTATTTATAAATTCATTTAAATTTATAGGTCTCATTGGCTCAAAAACTAAAAAAAATAGATTTTCAAATAGATTAAAAGATAATGGACATGATCAAAGCTTAATTAATAAGATTGATTGTCCCGTGGGTTTGGATATTAAACATTCTAAAGAACCAAATGAAATTGCAATTTCTATTATTGCTAAATTAATTGATTATAGACGTAGAAAAAATTTACAAAACTACAAATTGATCAAAGAGATAAATGAATAGCAATGAAAAATTTATGTTGAGAGCAATAGAACTCTCAAAAGAAAGTATTGTTAAAAATGGAGGACCTTTTGGTTGCACTATAGTAAAAAATTCTAAAATTATTGCTGAAGGAATCAATAAAGTAACTTCAAGTAATGATCCTACAGCTCATGCAGAAATTGTAGCTATAAGAAATGCTTGTCAAAAACTTCAAACATTTAATCTAAGCGGTGTAGAACTTTATACTAGTTGTGAGCCCTGTCCAATGTGCTTAAGTGCAATTTACTGGTCTCATATAGATAAGATATATTATGGAAATACTAGATTAGATGCAGCTAAGATAGGTTTTGATGATAATTTTATTTATGATGAATTAACTATAGATTTATATAAAAGAAAAATTCCATTAAAACAAATTTATCAAAAAGAAGCTTTAATAGCTTTTAAAGAGTGGGAATTCAAAGAAGATAAGATTAAGTATTAAATGCAATTTATTATTTCTTTATACCCCCTACTATTAGATTGGCTTGATTTGATAGTTAGATGGATTCACATAATCGTAGGAATAGCTTGGATTGGAACATCTTTTTACTTTAACTGGTTAGATAGTCAACTTGATCGAAAAACAGAAAAAGAAGGTATTGAAGGCGAGCTTTGGTCTGTTCATTCAGGGGGCTTTTATAATATAAATAAACTAAAAGGACCGCCCAAAACATTTCCAAAAGAATTGCACTGGTTCAAATGGGAAGCTTACACTACTTGGATAAGTGGATTTATACTTTTAATAATTGTTTATTATCTAAATGCAGAAGGAATAATGATTGATAAAAATATAAATGATATAAACACATTTGCAGCTATTATTATCTCACTAACTTTTCTTTTAAGTTCATGGTTTATTTATGATTTTTTATGTAAATCAAAATTAATAGATAACAGTATTTTCTTTTCTATAACTTGTTTAATTTTAGCAACATTAGTAAGTTATATCCTTACTCAAATCTATGGTTCAAGAGCAGCTTATATTCATGTTGGAGCTTGTTTAGGAACTATTATGGCTGCAAATGTTTTTCGAGTTATTATACCATCACAAAAAGATATGGTTAAAGCTGCTTTAGAAAATAAAGCACCAGATTTACAAAAAGGCATATCAGCAAAAAATCGTTCCATACATAACAATTATATAACTCTTCCTGTCCTATTTATAATGATAAGTTCTCATTTTCCTTTTACTTATGGACATAAATATAATTGGTTAATATTAGCAATAATTTCTATAATAGGAGCTTTAGTTAGACATTATTTTAATCTTAAAAACAAAAAACAAAATAAGATATGGATTTTGCCTTTAGCTGCTTTCGGGATGATTTGCCTAATGCTTTATGTTTCTATTCCTAAGATTAATCAAAATAATCAAAGTTCTAATTTCAATGAAGTTATCTCTTTTAATGAAATTAATAATATAATTAAATATAGGTGTGGAGTTTGTCACGCAAGTAAACCAACTTTTGAAGGATTTGAGGACCCACCTCTTGGAATTATATTTGATACACCTCAGGATATCTTAAAAAACATTGATAAAATAAAAGCCCAAGTAATTGATTCAGACATAATGCCTCCAGGTAACTTAACAGGAATTACTGAAACTGAAAGAATAAAAATTAATAATTGGATCTTACAAGGATCACTTATTAATAACTAATAGGAATAGGGTCTAAAGATCTCCATAAATACCAAGTGGCTAAAGAACAATAAGGTGACCACCTATTATTTAATCTTTTTAAATATGATTCCGTAAGAGGTAGTTCTTTTTTATATAATTTTGAAATTGCTTTTATAAAACCAAGATCTCCAGAAGGAAAAATATTAGAGCTACCTAAACTAAATAACAAAAACATATCAACAGTCCAATTACCTACTCCTTTAATAGTAATTAGTTTTTCTTTAATTTTCTTATCATTAAATACAATTATATTAGCAAAAAACTTTTTATTTTCTAAAAAAAAAGTTGATATATTGCATATATATAAAATTTTTTGTCTTGATAAACCGCATAACTTTAAATCATTTTGATTAAATTTTAAAACATTTATAGGCGTAATATTCCTATGAAGTTTAAAGAATCTATTTTTAATTGCTCTAGCTGCTGATACAGATAGTTGTTGTCCAATTATAGAATTAAGTAAAGCATGATAGTGATTAAAGTTTATTTCCAAATTTTCATTTGGAAATTTCTCAATAATAGTCTTCAAAACCTTATCTTTATTTGATAAATAAGATTTTCCTTTATTCCAATACTGAGGTTTCATTATATGTACTTTTATAATAGAATTAAAAAAATTGTATCTTACTTAAATTTCTTATTTGGGATTTATTTATGGATATTAATTATATATGCGACTCTTAGAATAACGGGCTTGATAAAACGTATACCTTTGCAAGAACATGGTTTGGGCTATTACTTATCTCTTCCAATAGAATTTATACTTAGTTTGTTTTAAAAAATAATTTTTATGCTATTTTACTATTTTTTAGCAATTCTTGCTGCTTTATGTTGGTCTGTATCCTCTCTAATTTCTGCAGACATTACAAGAGTAATTGGAGGATTGGTATTTAATAGATTAAGATTATTTTTTGTCTCAATAATGTTGATTGCATACACATCATTAATAGGCACATGGGGAACAATTAATTTTGAATACCTAAACATAATAATTATTTCTGGTATTGTTGGAATTTTTTTAGGTGATACATTGTTATTTGTAGCTTTACAAAAAATTGGACCTCGAAGAAACAATATCTTATTTTCATTAGCAGCTCCCTTTACTATTTTATTAAATATATTTTTTTTAAAACAAAGTATGTCTATTATAAATATAGTAGGATGTTTCACTGTTTTTTTTGGGGTTATTATAGCCATTGCATATGGTTCAAATACAAACAACGATCATAGATGGGAACTTATTCAAGGATCACTTAAATTAGGGATATTATTCGGTATTTTAGCTGCCTTATGTCAAGCAATAGGATTAATAATGATGAAACCTATATTAGATTTGGGCGTAGATCCAATAGCATCAGCTGCAATAAGAACTTCAATATCTTGTGTTTTGCTTAGCTGCAGTTTTTTTTTAAAAACAAAAAATTTTGTTTCACTGATTCCTATAAATTTTTCTATTATAATTAAATCAATTATAAGTAGTTTTTTAGGAATGGCGCTTGGTATGAGTTTATTATTAATTGCTCTTCAAAATGCAGATGCTGGTATAGTGGCTACATTATCTTCAACAAGCCCAATTATGATTCTTTTTTTAATATGGATTTTAACCAAAAAAATACCTACTGTTGGTGCTTGGTTTGGAATTATATTGGCAATAATTGGAACTGGTTTAATTTTTATCTATTAATTTCAAACCAAGTTCTTCTAACCTTGCATTGTCAACTTTAGCTGGTGCATCCATCATTAAATCCAAAGCTTGTTGATTCATTGGAAAAGCTATTACCTCCCTAATATTACGTTCATTGGCTAAAAGCATAACTATACGATCTATTCCAGGAGCGCTACCACCATGTGGTGGAGCACCAAATTTTAGAGCATTTAACATTCCGGCAAATTTTTCTTCTACAACTTCTTTTTTATAACCAGCTATTTCAAAAGCCTTATACATTATTTCAGGTTTATGATTTCTAATTGCTCCTGATGATAGTTCTACTCCATTACATACTATATCATATTGATATGCTTTAATATCTAAAGGATCTTTATTTTCTAAAGATTTCATTTCACCTTGAGGCATTGAAAATGGATTATGACTAAATTGAATTTTATTAGTTTTTTCATCTATTTCAAACATTGGAAAATCTACTATCCAACAAAATTTAAATGAATTTTTTTCTAGTAAATCCATTTCTAGGCATAGTTTATCTCTTACTTTGCCTGAAAATAACTGAGCTTCTTTCTGAATATCACAAATAAAAAATATTGAATCACCATCATTTAAATTTAGTTTTGATAAATTTTCATCTGATAAATTCTTAGCAATAGGACCTTTATATTCATTTTGATTAAAAGAAATATAACCTAAGCCAGCTGATCCTTCTTCTCTTGCCCAATTATTAAGTCTATCAAAAAAACTTCTAGGTTTTTCTGCTGTATTTTTAACTATTATTCCTTTAACTGAATCACCATTTGAAACTTTTTCAGCAAATATTTTAAAATTTGAATTTAAAAAAATATTTGAAAAATCCCCAATAATTAGTGGATTTCTTAAATCTGGTTTATCAGTACCATATTTTTCAAGAGATTCATTATAAGGTATTTGAGGAAATGGATAGTTACTAATTTCTGCTGGTTTTTTTCTATTAAAAGATTTATTTTCATCAAAAATTTCATATAAGACAGGTTCAATTGCATCAAAAACATCTTGTTGTTCCACAAAACTCATTTCAAAATCTAATTGATAAAATTCTCCAGGTGATCGGTCAGCTCTACTATCCTCATCTCTAAAACAGGGGGCTATCTGGAAATACTTATCAAATCCTGCAATCATTAATAATTGTTTAAATTGTTGTGGAGCTTGAGGTAAGGCATAAAACTTACCTTGATGAATTCTAGATGGAACCAAATAGTCTCTAGCACCCTCAGGAGAGGTAGAGGTCAGAATAGGAGTCTGAAATTCATAAAAACCTTTTTCAATCATTTTTTTTCGAATAGAAGAAATAATTTTATTACGGAATAGAATATTATTATGTAATTTTTTTCTACGTAAATCCAAAAACCTATATTTTAGTCTTATTTCCTCACCGTATTCAATATCTGAATTAACTGGGAGTGGTAATATATCTGATTTAGAAAGTACTTCAAAACTTTCAATCTCTACTTCAATTTGACCTGTATTGATAGATTGATTTATAGTTTCATTAGATCTAGCAATAACTTTTCCAGAAACTAAAATAACTGTTTCATGATTCAGAGTAGCAATATCATTGAATATTGATTTTTTAATATCAACTACACACTGAGTTATTCCATAATTATCTCTTAAATCTATAAAAAGAAGATTTCCATGATCACGTATTGTATCAATCCAACCAGATAAAATTACTTTTTCATTTAGATTATTTGAAGAAAGTTCAGAGCAATGGTGTGTTCGATATTTAGACATTTTGACAGTCTATTATATCAAATCTCTAATTAATGGTATTGTTAATTCTCTCTTTTGCTCTAATGATAATTTATCAACTTTCTCAACAAATAAATATATCTCTTCATATGATCTGTTAATTCGTTTCAATATATATTGGAATATTTCTAAATTATTAATTATCACTTGTTTATCATGTAATAATTTAATAATTAAATTAATAATTAATTCATCGTCAGGTAAATTAATTTTTAACAATGAAAAAGTTTTTAATCTTGATAATAAATCTAATAGTTTAAAATTATATGCCGATAAATTTATATTAGAAGTTAACAAAATATTTAAATTATTTAAATTACAATGATTAACAATATGAAAAATATGTTCTTCATTAATATTATGTAAAAAATTATCTATAAGAATATTTTTTTTATTATTTAATAAATATTGTAGATTATTATCAAATAAAATTGCTTCATGAATACTTAGCCATATTCTACCTAAATGAGTTTTACCTGATTTATTAGATCCAATTAATAAAATTTTACTATTTTTAATATCTTTATTAATTATAAAGTTATATGCGGTCTTATTTGATGCATTGACATAAAAATCATCTATATTAAGCTTAGGTTTAAAATTATAATTAAATATAGATTGTTCCATCAAGATAACAGTTTAATAACACATTCATCAAAATTATTTATTGTAATTAATATATTATTTCTAAGTAGAGAAAATATAAAGATTTTAAGATCGCCATAAAAAGTTATTATTTGTTGATTATTTTGAAATTGAATTTTTTTAATTATATTAGATTTAGTTTGACTCAAAGAGTTAATTTTTGAATTAATTAAATATAATTCTTCAATACTCTCACTTTCTACAAAACATGAATATTTATTAATTTTTGAATTATTTATAGTATTTTTTATTTTCCACCATTCATTTAAATATAAAAAAATTTGATCATAATAATTTGTATTATCAGGTACAATTAATTTATTTATTTCAATTAATGAATTATCATTTCTTGAAAAGAAATTTAAACTTAAATTATAATTATGATTACTTTTCACAATATTAATTATTAATGCAAAATCAGTATTATATTTTGATGTAATTTTATTTAAAGCGATTAAATCTTTTTTAAGTATTTTTTCATACGGCAATATAAATCTGTCATTTTGTGATAGAGATGGAATAATTATATTTATAAAATTATTTTCGAAATTATTTGTAAAGTTATAAAAACTATTATTAATTGATAATCCATTAACAAATAATTTATTTTCTTCAGAGGCTAATATTAAAAAATTGGGGGATTCTAGATCAGTATAATTAATTTTTTTATCTCTTAGTAGTTTTACAATTTCAATATCATCAAAATTAATTCTAATATCAGCTTTGTATATATTTTGAGAAATAAATTCATTTTCAATAATTATATTTTTTACTATATAATCTAATTTATTTTTTAAATTTATTAATCTGTTAAATCTATTTTTTTCTGATTTAATAAGAATCTTATCTAATAAATCATTAAAACTAATAATTTTAATTCTATTTATTTCTCTAAATTTGGCTTCATTAATAACTTCATTTTTAATTTCAATATTATAAAATTTTGATTCATATATTTTATTTATAGTATTTGAATAAACAATTTTTGAATAAGAAATTATTATAATTGTAATAAAAAAAAATAAAAATTTCATTTAATTTTATATATTTCAATATGCATATCTATTAAAATTTCTTATTTATTATAAAATAATATATATAAATGATAAGACCAAAATATGAATATATTGAATAAGAAAATAATTTAAATCAATCTTTATTTAGAAGAGGTATACTTTGCTAACCAACAATTTCATCATCTGAAAAGAAGAAAAGAATCTCTTTTTTAGCATTTTCATCAGAATCTGACCCATGAACTGAATTTTCTTGAATATTTAATGCATGTATTTTTCTTATTGTTCCCTCCTCCGCTTCATCAGGGTTAGTTGCCCCCATAACTTGTCTATATTTCATAATAGCATTCTCTCCTTCAAGTACTTGAATTACCACAGGGTTTGACGTCATATATTCAATTAAATCATTAAAGAAAGATCTTTCACTATGAATAGCATAAAAGGCTTTAGCCTGATCTTTTGAAAGTTTAATTCTTTTTTGAGCGACTATTCTTAAGCCACTATCTTCAATAATCTTATTTATAGATCCAGTAATATTTCTTTCAGTGGCATCTGGTTTGATTATAGAGAAAGTTTTACTCATTTTATTTTCTTTTCAAGAATTGATCAATTAATCTAATACCAAATGCAGTTGCTCCAGGTGAATGTAATTTTGAGAATGAAGTTAAACCTGTTTTCATAGTCCACGAAACACCAGCAATATCTAAATGTGCCCAAGGAATATTTTTATTAATGAAACGTTGTAAAAATTGTGCTGCTTGAATTGAACCACCAAATCTAGAAGATCCAATATTTTTCATATCAGCTCTAGGTGTATTAATTTCAGAGTCATATTCAATCCCTAAAGGCATCCTCCATAATTTTTCTCCAGTTATTTCACCTGCATTAAATAAATTTTTTGATAAATTATCATTGTTTGAAAATAATCCAGCTCTATGAGTTCCTAAAGCTATCATAATAGCACCAGTTAAAGTCGCAAAATCAATAATTTCTTTTGGTTTATATTTTTTTTGAATATAAGTTAAAATATCAGCAAGTACTAATCTTCCCTCAGCATCTGTATTTAAAACTTCAATCGTTTGACCTGATAGAGATTTAACAATATCACCAGGTCTTTGAGACTTTCCGTCTGGCATATTTTCTACCAATCCTATAATACCAATAATTGATTTAGAAGATTTATTTAATGCAGCATTCATCATTGAACCTACAACTACTGCCGACCCCCCCATATCAGTAATCATTTCCTCCATACCTGAAGATGGTTTAAGAGAAATGCCTCCTGTATCAAAAGTAACACCTTTGCCAACGAGAACTGTTGGTTTTTTATTTTTAACAACATTCCATTCGAGTATAACAACTCTTGGTTCATTTGCACTTCCCTTAGCAACTCCAAGTAGGGAATGCATTCCGATTTTTTTAATATTATCTAAGTCTAGAATTTTAACTTTTAATCCAATTTTTTTTAATAATAAACATCTTTCAGAATAAGAAACTGGGTTTAAAATATTTGCGGGCTCTGATACCAAATCTTTACAAAAATTAATTGAATTTAAAAGATTGAAATTATATTTTAATTGTTTAAATTCTTTAAGATCGTAAAAATTTAATGTAATTTCATTAAAAAAATTAACTTCCTTTGTTTTATATTTGTTAAAATTATATGACTTGATAAAAAAACCAAAAATAATATCAGAACATATAATTTTACTATTAGATTTTAAATTTTTAGAAAAAATTATTGTAATATCTTTATCTAATTTATAATCATAAGAATCATATAGAGAGCTACCTAATTCTATAGTAGATACATTTCTAGTATTGATGAGGCATATCTTAATATTTATATAAAAATCATATTTAGATTTGACATTATTAATTTCAATAAATTTTTTTGACTTAATTCTATTAACAAAATTTTTATTTTTAATGAGTCCTGTAAAGGATATTGGAAGATTAGGGCTTTTTAATTGTGATAAATTTGATACAAATATAACAATGTTACTATTTAAAGCAGAAACACTACTTATATATTTTATTAAAATGTTCATATGAAAAAAATAAATCTATACGTCTTTATTCAAATAATCAAATCTTGTACACTGGTTTTTTTCATTTTTGTTTCAATTGCTTGGTTATTACAAATATCCAGATTATTTTCAATTATGAATAATCTCCAAATTGAATTGAGTAATATCATTTTTTTATCAATTTATTTAATTCCTAATATCATGAATATCACAATGCCTTTTATAATTATTTTTGGATTATTATTATCTTTTATTAAACTTGATAGAGATAAAGAAATTTTAGCAATATTTAGTTTAGGATTATCTATAGATCAAATTAGGAGACCATTGGTTTTAATATGTTTTTTTTTTACTTTATTATACTTATTTTTAAATTTATTTTTTTCTCCATACATATATGAAAAATATAAAATAAAGGAATTTGAATTGAGAAATTTAATAAATTTGAGTAAAATTAATAGTTCAAATTTCATTAAATTGGATTCAAAAATAATATTAGATTTTAAAAAAGAAGATAATATTTTTAAAGATATTTTAATAAACTACATAGAAGAAGGAGATAATATAATATTTGCAAAAACTGGCAATATTGAAAAAAATGCAGATAATATATTTACTTTTAATTTAATTTCAGGATTTAAATTAAATATAATCAAAAATGAGATTGAAAAACTTGAATTTGAAAATTATAAAATTGAATTTCCTATACAAGTTAAAAATAAATATGATAATTTTGACAGAAACACACAAACAATATTTAATTCAATAAAAAATAAAGATTACAAAAATATATTTGATAAGTTTTTTGATATATTAATATTATTATCTATAATAATATTTTTTTATTTTTACATTATTAAAAAAAATGATTTTAGAATTAATAATATTTTAAAATTTTTAAGTTTTTCACTTTTGATTTTAATATTTCAAAATATTTATAAAAATATAAATATTGATTTACAATTATTTTTAATTCTAAACTTAATTAATTTTGTCTTAATTATAATGCTCATAACAGTAAAAAAATATAATATATTATGAAAAAAATTTATTGGTATTTAACAATATTAACATCAAGATATATATTTATTAATATATTTTTGGTTGGTATTCTTATATTATTTTTAAACTTATTAGAAATTTCAAGAATTTTAGATAATGAAAATATGGAAATAAAGTCATTTTTCATTTTATCACTATTAAAAATTCCTTCTATTATTTCAGATACTATTCCTTTTGTTATAGTTATCTCAATAGCTTTTTTATTTAGAAACTTAATATCCAATAATGAATTAATTGCGATGAGAAATATTGGATTATCAATTATAGATATATTTAAACCTATAGGAATTACAATATTAATATTTGGTATATTTATCTTAATAATTATTAATCCAATTTCCGCTAAATTTGAAAGAACATACGATTCTCTTACTTCAAAAGATTTTTCAGATAACTATTCTATTAAATTTATAAATGAAGGAATGTGGATTAAAAATACTTCAGACAAGAATGAAAAAAACTTTATTAATATTGCTAAGATTGACTTAGATAGTATGAGGGTAAAAGATATTAAAATTTTAAATATAAATAAAGATAATAATAAAATCATATTAGCTAAAGATGGCTTGATTGAAGATAGAATGTTTAAACTGAATCAAGTAACACTTTTCAATATAGATTCAGATTTATATGAAAATATTAATAATTTTAAATTAAAATTAAATTTTGATAAATCTAATATAGTTGATTCAATATCTAATTATAAATTTATTCCTTTTTATAAATATAAAGAACATATCAATAATTTAAAAAAATTTAATTTACACTCAGCTGAAGTTTCTCTTTATTATTTATCTGAAATATTAAAGCCTATTTTTTTAATGATAATTGGGTTTACTGTTATGGGATTCTCAGCAAAATTTAATAGAAATGATAGTTTTTTTAAAATATTATTTATTGCTATATTAATTGGTTTTTTGATTTTCTTATTAAAAGAAATAATTGTTTCTCTTACAACTTCTTTGGGAATCTCATTTATTTTATCATATTTTATAATTTTAATTTTTCCACTAATAATAGGATTATATCAAGTAATTAAGATAGAAATAGATTAATATGCAATATTTTTTAAAGATATTTAGTTTTTTAATAATCATATTTTATACAAATATCCAATTAGCAAATGAAATTCTTTTATATGCTGATTCAATTCAATATGATTCAGAGCAAAATATTATTGCAAAAGGAAATGTTAAAATTATAAAAAATAATCAAATTATCACTTCAGACTTGATTATATATAATCAATTAGAAAAAAAATATATACTTCCTATTGAATTTAATTTTAATGATGGAAATAAAAATTATTACAATGGTTCCAGCGGTGAATTTTCAGAAGATTTGATAAATGCAAAAATACTAGATGTCAAATTATTACTAAATGATGGCTCACGAATTGTTGGCAAGGAAGCCATAAGAAATGGTAAAATAGATATAATTACAAAGGGATCATACTCTCCATGCACATCTAGAATTAATTTTAAAAGTTTTCTATGTCCTATATGGCAATTAGATGGTGAAAAAATTCTTCATGATGGAGAAGATTTATTTCTTTATCAAAAGCATTCTAAAATGAAAATTTTTAACCTTCCAGTTTTTTATATACCCTATTTAGTTACACCATCTCCATTAAGAAAAGATCGAAAATCAGGTTTTTTATCACCCAAAATGAAATTTAATTTTTTAGATACAAAAGTATCTCAAACAACTTCGTTTCCTTATTATTTTAATATTTCAATTGATAAGGAATTAACTTTCACGCCTGTGCTTAATTATGGAGGAGGAGTTGATTCATCACAAAGATTATTATTCGACTATAATCAAAAAATATCTGGAGGAAGCCTATCTTTGGATTTATCATTAGATACAAAATTAGAAAAGCAAAATAATGAAAAATGGCTTCAAAATGGAAGTATAATTACAAATTATAATCAGAATATTAATGAAAATACTAAATTAAACATCACTTCTGCTTTTCAAACTTCTCCAACATATATAAAAACTTCTGATCCTGACAATAAACTTAGTTATCAAAATAGCTTATCCACTTCTCTTGACCTAGAAATGTATAATATAAAAACAGGGAATGATGTAATGAATTTTAATATATCTAGTTATCAAGTTATTAAAAATAATGAAGATAATAAAACCTCTCCAACAGCACTCCCTCACATAAAATATGATAGTGGATATCAAAAATACAATCAATATGATTATAAAAATAAAATTACATATTACAATATTTTTAGAGATATAAGCACTGCGGATCATTCACAAAAACAACATCGTTTAACTCATTACTTGGAAATTATAAATAAGAAATATAGTTATAACAGTTTAATTAATTTTAAATTAGGATTGCATAATCAATTTTACAAAGTAACTAATAAAAAAATCGATAATCAAGATATAAATAGTGATTATTATAGAATATTCCCAACGTCAGGAATTTTTATTGAAACACCATTAAAAAATATAAAAAATAATATAATAATTACACCAAAAATTTCTTTTATTATAAATAGTGGACAATCTAATTCTGATAGAATTTCAAATGAAGAGTCAACTAATAATGCTTATAATATAGAAACACAAAACGAGTTAAATAGATATACAGGAATTGATAAATTAGATAATTCTAAAAGAATTAATTATGGTATAAATATTATTAAAAATAATTTTGAAATTAATTTATCTCAAAATTATGAATTTGAAAAAAATAGTAATTACCATGAAGAAATGGGTAATGACAATTACTTAAGTGATTTATTGGGTAATTTTTCATATGATAAAAATGATAATAAAATTATTTATCAATATAGGTATAATGTACATATTAATGAAATAAGAAAACAACAAGTTGATTTTAGTCATAAAGGTAGTTTAGGATCAATCAAAGCAATTTATTTAGATGAAAAAAAAGAAACAAACTCTATTTTAATAGGAGGCAATGAAACATTTAAAATTAATTATGAAAGTTTAAAATTTAAAAAATATTCCCAGCTAAAATTTAATGCAACTTATGATTTAATAAATGATAAAGAAAATGAATATTCATTAGGTTATAGTTATTTTGATGAATGTTTTGGAATTAATATTGACTTTAAAAGAAGTTTTTATGATGATAGAGAATTAAAACCAAACGATAGCCTATTATTGATGTTTTCATTTAAAAACTTAGGATCATATCAGTCATCTAATCTAGCAGTATCTGAAATAGATAAGCAGGATATAGAATGGGTAACGAAGAGTATAGAAAATGATCTCTTTAATTAAGTTTTTTGCAATCAATATTATAATATTAATTTCTTTCAATACTAAAGCAAATGAAGAAAATAAAATATTATTTTCAATCAAAGATCAAATAATTACATCAATTGATTTTAAAAATAGAATTAAATATCAACAACTATTAAATTTTCAAATTAATATTGATAAAAAGAATGTCCTAGATGATATGATTTCTGTTTTACTATTTAATGAAAATTTTAAAGATTTAAAAAAAGAATTAAATACAAATGAAGTAAATAAATTTTATAAAACAATCTTTGATAAATTTAATATTTTATCAGAAGATAATAATTTAAAAAAAATATATAATACATTAAATAAAGAAAATAAAATTCAAAATATAAAATATGACCTACAACGTAAAATTATTATAGAAGAATTAATTAAAAAGAATAGTAAATCATTAATTGAAGATAATATAAATAATCTTGATATTAATGATTATTTAATTGAATATGTTTCTATAAATAAAAATAATAATATTTTAATTGAAGATATATTAATCTTAATTGATTTTCAAAATATAGAAAATTCTTTAAAAGAATTAGATAATAATAAGATTCAATATATATATAAAAAAAAGAAAGTTATTTATTTTGAAAAATTAGATAAAGAAATACAAAAAGCTATAAAAAATAACCAAGAAAATTTTATAATCAATAATAAAAAAAATATCATTAAAGGAAGAATTGATAAAGAATTTAAAATATTAAAAAATTTAAAAATTACATTAGTTCAAATCATAACTGAAAAAAAGATACATAAAGATAAATTAAAATGTGATAAAATAAATGATTTTCTTAAAAATAATTATATAGAAATTAAAGAACATAAACTTATAAATTATGAAGAGGTTAATGAACAAATTAAAAGTAAGCTTAATCAAATTAATGATTTTTATTATATAAAGAATAATAAAAATAATAAAAATAATTACTTAATATTATGTGAAATTAAATATGATAAAAATCAAGCAAGGGAAATAAATATAAATTTAAAAATACAAGATATGGCAAAAAAAATTGAAGACGAATTTATAAAAAATAAAAAGATTAAATATAATTTTGTTTTAAATAATGAATAATATTATTGCTATAACAATTGGAGATATTAAAGGTATAGGGATAGAATTATTATTAAAAATATATCTACAAAAAAAAGAATGTAAATTTATTTTATTTACAAATAGAAGAATTTTTAAAAATTATCTAGTTAAAAATAAAATTAAAATAAGTTTTAAGTTGATAAATGATAATTTAAAAAATTTAAATAAATTAGATTATAAAAATAATTTTTATATCTATGATTTTGATGCGAAAAATAATGAGCAAAATGCATATTTAGCTCTAAAAGAAGCTTACATATTTACTAAACAAAGAATTTTTTCTGGAATAATCACATTACCATTAAATAAAAATAAAATTATAAATAAAATTGACTCAAGTTTTATTGGTCAAACTGAATATTTTCAAAAATTAGATAACAAAAAATTATCTAATATGATTTTCGTATCTAATAAATTGATTATCACAACTTTGACTACCCATATTCCTTTAAATCAAATTAATTTATATTTAAAGAAACGTAATTATATTTATGAAAAAATTAAAAATATAAATAAAATACTTATTAATAATTTTAAAATTAAAAAACCTAAATTATTAATTATGGGTTTAAATCCGCACGCAGGTGAAAATGGTAATATTGGTAAAGAGGAAAATGTAATTTTAATACCAATAATTAAAAAATTAAAAAAAGAAAATTACTTAATTTCTGGGCCAAAATCTGCAGATTCTATATTTAATAGTGATAATTTAAAAAAGTATGATTGTTTTATTTCAATGTATCATGATCAAGCACTTATACCATTTAAATTAATAAGCCAATATTCAGGATTAAATTATACAGGTGGAATATCAATTAATAGAGTTTCACCAGATCATGGAACAGCTTATGATGTTGTTGGAAAAAATAAAGGAAATTCAAAAAGTCTTTTATATTGTTTTAATATGTTAAAAAAAATTACACATAGATAATTTTGTTTATACCAAAAAAATCATTAGGGCAAAATTTTTTGTTAGATAAAAATATTTGTAGAAAAATTGTTAAATTATCAAATATTGAAAATAAAGAAATAATAGAAATTGGTCCTGGGACTGGACAAATAACAGATCAAATATTATTATTAAAACCTAAGAAAATAACTTTAATAGAAAAAGATATAAAATTATATAATTTATTAAACGAAAAATATAAAAAAAAAAATAATGTCATAATATTTAATTACGATGCATTGAACTTTGATTATAAAAAATTTAGCAATATAATTTTGTATTCTAATTTACCATATAATATAACAAGTAAAATGATAATGAATTTATTAAAATATGAAAATACCTTTGAAGAAATAATTTTAATGGTTCAAAAAGAGTTTGCCAATAAAATAAATTATAAAAAAAATATTAAGAATAATAAATTAAAATTTTTAATAGAATCAAAAAATAAATTCATATTTGAATTCAATATATCAAATAAAGTTTTTTATCCTAAGCCTAAAGTAGATTCTTCAATAATAAGATTAATTCCAAAAAATAATAATAATTTAGAATTTATAAAATTAAATTTATTTGCAAATAATATTTTTAAATTCAAGAGAAAAAAAATATCAAATATATTAAGGAATATAGAAATTAAAAAAAATTTAATACATTTATTAAATTATAGATCTGAAGATATTTCAACTAAAAATTTATTAAAATTATTTAATAGTATTTAATTTTTTTCTTGTTTTGATTGCAAGTTTAGAAATTAAAATATTATAATTAATTATATGAATCAAATTTTTTACAGTTTCTGTAATCTTATCATTTATTAAAACATATTTGTATTCAGCAAAATGGCTCATTTCATTTAAAGCATGTGATAATCTTATTTGAATTTCTTGTGAATTTTCTCTACCCCTTTTAATTAATCTTTTTTTTAATTCTCTTTTACTAGGGGGTAGAATAAAAAAATCTAAAATTTGATTGTTATTAAAATTTTTTCTTAATTTGCGTGCACCTTGCCAATCTATATCAAATAAAATATTGTTATTTTTTTTAAATGATTTTTTTATGCCCGTAAATGGTGATCCATAATAATAATTAAATACTTTTGCAGATTCAATAAAAAATTTATCTTTTTTTAATTTTAAAAATTTATTTTTATCAACAAAATGATAATCATTGTGATTTTTTTCAGTAATTCTTTTAGGTCTTGTTGTATATGAAATTGATAAGTCTAGATTATTCATTTTTTTAATTAAATATTTACATATAGTAGTTTTACCTGCACCTGATGGAGATGAAATAATAATTAATTTATTTAATTTTTTTTCTATATTCATACAAGTTTGCTTTATGTTCATTATAATTAATTGAAAATATATGTTTTTTTTCAATTGTATTATAAAAATAAAATAAATAATTTGTTTTATAATTTTCTAAAACTATTTCAATTGTTTTTATTCCAACATAACATATTGGACTTGGAGGTAAACCCCGAATTACATACGTATTAAAAGGATCATTAATCTTTAAATCATTATAAGTAAGATTTCGTTTAAATATTTTTCTTCCTTTAGTTAATGAATAAATTACTGTTGCATCTATTTGAAGTTTCATATTTTTATTTAACCTATTAAAAATAACAGATGAAATCATTTTTTTATCTTTTATAGATTTTCCTTCTTTTTCAACTAATGAAGAAATAATTAAAATTTCATTCATTGTATATTTTTTTAATAACTCATTATCTTTATATTTATTTGTTAATTCTTGTTTATAAACTTTCATTATTTCTAGTAATTTTAAATATTTATTTCCAGATTTAATAATATAAGTGTCTGCTAAAATATTATTGTATTCAGTTTCTCTATAATCATTAAAATAATAATTCATATAATTTTTAAGTTGATATTTTTCCCATCCTTCAACTATTGTTAGTTGATAATCTACATTACTTGGCTTTGAAATAATTTTTAATATATCAATAAAAGATGAATTTTTTTCAAAAGAAAATTCTCCATAATGTATTGTATTTGAAAATTTTAATATAATTAAAAAAATCCTTTCATCAAAAAGATTTTTTTTAATATTTAATGATTTAATTATTTCATTTGAAGATAATCCTCTTTCAATTTTCACTACTTTATCTTCATTTAATATTGCTTTAAAATTAATAATATAACATAAATACAAAATAAATATTATTAATGATAAACTAGATACTTTTAAATAATAAGGCAGTATTTGTTCCTCCAAAACCAAAAGAATTACTTAAAGCTATTTCAACATTATGTTCTTGAGATTTTTTTGCAACAAGATCGATATCAAAATTATGTGAAGGATTATTTAAATTTAAAGTTGCAGGAACAATATTATTATTTATGCTTAGTATGCTAAAAATTGACTCGACACTGCCTGCTGCACCAAGCAAATGACCAATAGATGATTTTGTTGAGCTAATTTTAATATTTTTATAATTTTTAATTAATTTCATTATTGCTTTTAACTCAATGTCATCTCCTATAATTGTTGAAGTACCATGAGCGTTAATATAATTAATTTGATCTGAATTGACAGAAGCCATTTTTAATGCCTCTGTCATTGCTCTATATCCACCATCCCCATCTTCACTTGGAGAAGTAATATGATAAGCATCACCTGACATTCCATAGCCTATTAGTTCTGCATATATTTTTGCATTTCTTTTTTTTGCATGATTATATTCTTCAAGAACAATTACTCCGGATCCTTCACCCATAACAAAGCCATCTCTATCTTTATCCCAAGGTCTTGACGCCTCAGAAGGTGAATCATTATAATTAGTAGAGAGACTTCTTGCAGCACAGAAACCTGCCACACCTAATCTACAGACAGCGGCCTCCGCACCTCCAGCTATCATTACATCAGCGGCTCCTCTTTTAATCATTTCAGCAGCATCTCCAATTGAATGTGCTCCAGTTGCACAAGCAGTAACAACAGCATGATTTGGACCTTTAAAACCATATTTAATAGAAACTTGACCTGACAATAAATTAACTAATGATGATGGTATAAAGAAAGGGGAAATTTTTCTAGGCCCCTTATTATCAAGAGTGATTGATCCTTTATATATGGTTTCTAAACCTCCAATACCTGAGCCCACTGAAACTCCAGTTCTTAATTTAGCTTCATCACTTAAGGAAATTAAATCAGCATCTTCAATAGCCATTTTAGATGCGGCAAGTCCATATCTTATAAAACGATCGTTTCTATTAATTTCTTTTTTTTCTAAAAAATTATTTTCATCATAAAAAAAATCATCACTCGAATCATGGGAAATATAACCAGCAATTTTACAAGACAAATCTGAGGTTTCGAAAGATTTAATTTTCTTAATACCTGATTTTCCAGAAATCAAATTATTCCAAGTTTTATCAACACAATCACCTATAGAAGATAATAGGCCTAAACCTGTGATAACTACTCTCATTTCTAAATATTATAATTAATTTTGAATTACTTATTGCTTACTTTCAATATAATCAATGGCATCTTTTACTGTAAGTATTGTTTCTGCTGCATCATCTGGTATTTCTATTCCAAATTTTTCCTCAAAAGCCATTACTAATTCAACTGTATCTAAACTATCGGCACCTAAATCATCAATGAATTTTGAATCAACCATTACTTTTGATTCTTCAATACCTAAATGTTCAATAACTATTTGTTTTACTTGATTTTCTGTATTACTCATATTTTCTCCTTATTAATATATTATTAGATTATGTGCTAAGTTTATGTCAACTATTTATACCATCATCATACCACCATTAACATGAAAAGTTTGACCGGTAATATAAGAAGAATAATCTGATGATAGAAATAAAGCAAGATTAGCAATATCTTCTGGATTACCAAATTTTTTCATAGGTATTTTTTCCATAATATTATTTTTCTGTATATCAGTTAGTTTATTAGTCATTGGTGATGTTATAAAACCAGGTGCAATTAAATTAATATTTATATTTCTTTGAGCTACTTCTAAGGCAATTGATTTATACATTGAGATCATACCAGATTTTGAAGCTGTATAATTTGACTGTCCTGGATTACCGGTAGCAGCAACTACAGATGTTATTCCAATAATTTTCCCCGATTTGTTTTTAAGCATATTAGATAAAATAGCTTTAATAATATAAAAATTGGAGTTTAAATTTATATTGATTACTTTGTGCCACTGATTTGGTTTCATTCTAAGAAGTAAATTATCATCAGTAATACCAGCATTATTAATTAAAATATCTATATCTTTGTTTTCGTTAGATATTTTTAAAATTGAATTTGATAAAGAATTAACATCTGATAAATCTAAAACATAATATAAGAATTTTTTTCCAAATATTTTTTCAAGTTCATTTAACTTTTGGTTACTTGATGAGGTAAAAATTACTTTGCAATCCATTTCAATAAATTTTTTGCAAAGAGACTTTCCTATACCACCTGATGCGCCGGTAATTAAAATTTTTTTATCTTTTAAATTAAAATTCATTTTTTATTCTATCAATATCTGATATGTTTTCTAAATTAAAAATAGAAAAATGATTTGAAATTCTCTTTATTAAACTAGTCAAAATTCTTCCTGGCCCAATTTCAATAATTTTATTTTCTTTCATTTGTTCTAAAAAATTAATACTTTCTACCCATCTAACTCGATTTGACATTTGACTCGAGAGATTTTTTATAATAACGTCTTTATTTTGTGAACTTGTGGCACTATAATTTGAAATTATTGGAAATATTGAGTTTTCAAAATTAACTTCATTAATATAATTATTCATATCATTTTCAGCGTCAAGCATAATTTTTGAATGAAAAGCAGCTGAAACATTCAAAAAAATATATTTTTTTGCTCCTTTATCTAAAAAAATATTTTTAGATGTCTTTAAATTATTTATTGTACCTGAAATAACTATTTGCTTGGGTGAATTATCGTTAGCAATTTCTAAATTTAAATTATTATCAATCAAAATTTTTTCAACATCTAAACAATTTAAACCTATAACAGCAACCATGCCAGAAAGATTTGGCTCATATGAATTATGCATTAACTCCCCTCTTATTTTTAATAATTTAGCGCAATCATGAATTTGTAATGAATTAGCTGCCGTTAATGCTGTATATTCCCCAAGAGAATGGCCAAGGACAAAATTTATATTTAATTCATCTATATTAATTTCATTATTTAAAACTTTAAAAATAGATATGGAGGCGCAAAAAATAGCTAATTGTGTATATTTGGTTACGTTAAGTAGATTATCAACATTGTCAAATATTATATCTTTTATTTTAATTTCAGTGACACTTTCAACTAAATTAAAAGTTTCTTTAGCTAACTGAAAATTCTCATAGAAATCTCGAGTCATTCCAACAAACTGGCTGCCTTGACCAGGAAATACAATAGTAGTCATTTAATGCTTGATTTATTTTAAATTGTTAATATAGGCAAGTTTAACTTCACTTGAAATATTGTTTTTTAAGTTTTAACCAAGGAGTTTATGGATAATTTTGAAGTAGTTTTACTATTAAGTCCTGATTTGTCAAATCCAGCAATTATTAAGGAAGAAGAAAATTTTGAACAAAATATTGGAAACTTAGAAGGAAAATTAATTTCAAATGAGGATTGGGGCTTAAAAGACCTTAACTTTAATATTAATAATCATAAAAAAGCTTTCTATAAATTTTATCAAATAGAAGCGGATGGCAAAAAAATTCAAGATATAAAAAAAATATTAACTCAAAATGAAAAAGTCCTAAGATACTTATTTATTAAAGTTGAAAAACATCAAATATTACCAACAAAAATGATCGATGAAGAGAAATAAGAATACAAATACAAAATCCAGAGAAGATAGAAAAAATTCTCCTTTTGAAGACAGGAAAAAATTCTGTCCTTTCAGCCAAAAAAATTCTCCTACTATTGACTATAAAGATATTAAATTAATATCTAGATATATATCAGAAAAAGGTAAAATTAATCCAAGTAGAATTACAAATGTATCAAGTAAAAAACAAAAAGAGCTGTCTAAAGCTATCAAAAGGGCACGTTTCTTAGGACTATTATCATATACAAAAAAGATATATTCATGAAAATAATTTTGACTACTAATATTAAAAAGCTTGGTAAAGTTGGCGATCAAGTAAATGTAAAAGCTGGTTTTGCAAGAAATTTTTTATTTCCAAATAAAATGGCACTTAGAGATACGAAATTTAATTTAGAATATTTTGAAAAAATTAAAGAACAAGTAATGGTTAAAGAAAATGAAAAAAAAAACAAAGCTAAAGATTTAATGCAATCTATTAAAGATATTAAAATAGAATTTATAAAAGAAGCTGATGATAAAGATCAGCTTTATGGTGCAATATCAAAAAAAGAGATTATTAATTTTTTTGATAATCATAATATCAAGCTACTTTCAGATGATATCAAAATTACGCAAACTATAAGAACTTTAGGTGATCATTTGATTGAAATTAATCCTTATGAAGGAATTATTGCTGAATTAAAAGTAAGTATTAAAAAAACTTAATTAATTTTATACACACTATTAAAAGATATAAACTTTTTTTCTTCTAGCTCTTATTGTTTAACATCTATTTTCGTTTAAATAAAAATATGTGGCAATAAATAACCTTCAATCAATCGAGAATGAGAATCAAAAAATTTCTGAAAAATTTGAAAACTTTGATGCTGAAATAGCTGTGATTGGATGTTTACTTTGGGATAATAGAAGTTACGATAAAATTGCAGATTTTTTGACTGAAGATCATTTCAGTGATTTAAATAATAAAAGTATATTTAAAGTTATCAAGAGACTTTTAGATAAAAACACTCTAGTAACTCCTATTACATTAAAAAATTATTTAGAAGAAAATGATAAAGATTCTTTTGATAATTACAAATATCTTAATCAAATAAAAGATTCTGCTCCTTCAACACAAAATGCATATCAGTATGCAAAATTGCTATATGATCTTCATATTAAAAGAAGTTTAATAGGGATAGGAAATACTATTGTTCAAGACACTATTTCCAATGAAGAGGGATTAGAGGGCATAAATCTAATAGAAAATGCTGAAAATGATTTATATAACCTGTCACAGACTGGAAATACTGATCGTAAACATGCTTTTTTTGGAGAAGCATTGAAAAAAGCTATAAATATCATAGATCAATCATTTAAAAGAGATGGAAAAATAGCAGGATTACCTTCGGGATTAAAAGATTTAGATAAAAAATTAGGAGGACTTCATAAGTCAGACTTAATAATTATAGCTGGCAGACCATCTATGGGAAAAACTGCACTTGGCACTAACATAGCATTTAATGCTGCAAAAAAATTTAAGGAAACAGTAGATGAGCATGGCAACAAAGATACATTAGATGGTGGTAAAATTGCTTTTTTTTCTCTTGAAATGTCTGCGGAACAACTTGCAACAAGAATTTTAGCTCAAGAATCTAAAATAAGTGGAGATAAAATGAGGAAGGCTGAATTAAACAAAGATGATTTTAAAAAAATTGCAAAAATTAGTTCTGAATTAGAGAATCTAAATTTAATAATTGATGATAATCCTATATTAACAATTCCTTCTTTGAGATCAAGATCTAGAAGACTAAAGAGAATATATAATATAGATATGATAATAATAGATTATCTGCAATTAATGTCGGGATCTGGAAATAATCGTAACGATGGTAGAGTTCAAGAAATTTCTGAAATTACTAGAGGATTAAAAGCAGTTGCAAAAGAATTAAATATACCCATAATAGCATTATCTCAACTATCAAGACAAGTTGAACAACGTGACGATAAGAGACCACAGTTAGCTGATTTACGAGAAAGCGGGACTATTGAACAAGACTCTGATGTCGTTATGTTCATTTTTAGAGAAAGTTATTATTTAGAAAGAATAGAGCCAATAAAAAAACCAGAAGAATCAGAAGACAAATATAATGAACGACATCAAAGATGGCGTGAGTTATGCGAAAATTGCTATAATAAAGCAGAAATTATTATTGCTAAACAAAGACACGGTCCTATTGGAACAATTAAAGCACATTTTGATCCTAATTTTACTAGATTCAGTGATTTAACTACAACAGAATATGATAATATTATGGAATGATTAGTTCCAATACAATTGTTAAAATAAATAAAAAAAATCTATCATATAACTATCGATTGCTTTGTCATATTGCGAACAAAAGTATAGGCGCAGCAACAATTAAAGCAAATGCATATGGGCTTGGTGATATAGAGGTGTTCAAAATTTTATATAAAGAAGGATGCAATCATTTTTTTTTAGCAACTACTGAAGAGGCCTTAACAATAAGAAAAATTAACAAAAAAGTAAATTTATATGTATTAAATGGCTTAGAAGATAATAACCTAAATATATTTAATAAACATGATCTAATTCCAATATTAAATTCCAAGGAAGAAATCGATATTCTAATCCAAAGCAAATATTTCAAAACTAAATTTAAATTTGGCATACACATTGAAACTGGATTAAATAGATTGGGGATATGTTTAAAAGATTTAAAAAACAGATTAATTAAAGAAGTAAATTTAGAAATTCTTATAAGTCATTTGGCTAGTCCTGATGAGTTTAAGAATAAATATAATCATAGGCAAAATTTGAAATTTATGGAAGCTTTTAAATTTTTTAAGTCTATAAAATATAAAAGTTTATGTTCATCAGCAGGAATAATGAATAATAATAACTTACATCATAATATGATAAGGCCAGGAATATCTCTTTATGGGGGATATAATTATATTGGTTTAAAGAAAACATTTAAAATAAAACCTGTAATTTTTTTAAAAGGAAAAATTTTGCAGATCAAAAAAATAGATAAGGATGAGTATGTAGGATATAATCAAACGTATAAAACTAAAAAAATAATTAAAGTTGCTATTGTTGGAATAGGATACGCAGATGGAATTTCAAGACTATTAAGTAACAATGGGAAATTATTTTTTAAAAAAGATTCGTATAATATAATTGGTAGAGTATCAATGGATAGCATAACTGTTGATATCAGTAATAGCAAATATCTAATTAAAACTGGTCAATATATGGAGTTAATTAATGAAAGTTTTACAATTGAAAAAATGGCTCAAAAAAATGGAACAATTAGTAATGAAATTCTAACTTCAATTTCATCAAGAGTAAAAAGAGAGTATTGTTAAAAATGTTTTCTATAAAAATTTTTTTTGTATTTTTAGCTACGATTTTGTTTATTATAAGTATTTATTTTTCAAAAAACCTTAGTTTAGATGCCTCATCGGATACTTTAATATTGCAAAATGATGAAACATTTAAATTTTATGAATATTATAATCAAATTTTTCCATCAAAAAATTTTTTAGTACTAGCTATAGAATCTAAAACAAAAATTGATAATAAATTTGTTAATAATATAAGATCTCTTCAAGAAAAATTAAATAATATTGAAGGTATTGAATCAACATTTTCAATATTAGATGCCCCCATATTACTATCAAATAATTTAAAAATATCAGATTTATCTAATAAAGAAATTTTAACAATAAATAATAGTGAAGCTAATTTAAATGATATTTTAAATGAATTTTCAAATAGTCCAATTTTTAATAATCAAATTATTAATAATAAACAAAATGTTTCTTCCATAATAATTTATCTAGAAAAGGACAAAATTTATAATGAAATTAAAAAAGAAAGAAAAATTATAATTAAAAATTCTAATATTTCAAATAAACAAATAAATATGAAATATAGATCTTATAAAAAGAATTATAATCAAAAAAGAACCATTTTAATTTCAAATATCAAAAAAGAAATTAATAATCAAAAAAATAATTATAATTATTTTTTAGGTGGTATTGAAATGATAGCAGTTGACACAATAAACTATGTGAAAAAAGATATAATAATATTTAGTATTTCAGTATTAATATTTATTATATTAGTTTTATTTTTTATATTTAATAATTTAAAGTGGGTTTTAATACCTCTAATTTCCACTACCTACTCTGTCGTTATGATGATTGGATTTATAGGCATAATGAAATGGGAAATTACTGCTATATCATCAAATTTTATTTCCTTAATGTTAATTCTATCTATTTCAATGAATATACATTTAATTAATAATTATAGTATTAACTTTATCAATTTAAAAATTTCAAAAAAACTCTTTCATACTTTCAAAATAATGTTTTGGCCTTGTTTTTATACAGCAATAACAACGATGGTTGCATTTGGATCACTTTTATTCTCAGATATAAAACCAATAATTGATTTTGGAAAAATTATGGTTATTGCATTATTTTTTGTATTTATTTCTTCATTTACAATTCTTCCTCTTGTTATAAGTTTTTTTCCAAATATAAATAAATCAAAAAATTTACAACTTACAATTATTAATGATTTTTGTAGAATTGCATTAAAGCATTCTAAAATAATAATAATTTTTAATCTTGTAATATTTTTTATTAGTCTAATTGGAATATATAATTTAAATGTTGAAAATAGTTTCATAAACTATTTTAAATCTAATACTGATATCCACAAAGGTATGAAATTAATTGATAATGAGTTAGGGGGAACAACACCTATAGATATAATATTAAAATTTAAAGATAATCAAATTAATATTGTTGAAAATAATATCGATGATGATGATCTGCTTGATTTAGAATTCGAAGATGATTTGTTTAATGATAATGAGAATCCACCTTCTTGGTTTACGCAAGAAAGAATTAACACTATAAAAAAAATACATGAATATTTAGAAAATCGTTCTGAAATTGGTAAAGTACAATCATTATATTCTTTAGTAGATATGGCCAATCAAATCAATAAAGAAGAATTAAGTATTTTTGAACTATCTATCTTATATAATGAAATTCCTGAAAACTATAAAAGAGATTTAATTTACCCTTTTTTATCAATAGATAAAAATATGGCTAAAATTTCTGCCAGAATAAAAGATTCTAAAGATATTCAGCGGAAAAAACTGATTGAAGAAATAAATAGTTATTTAGATAATGAATTTAATACCATTGAAGAATACAAAGTTAATGGCTTGCTTGTACTTTATAATAATATGTTGCAATCATTATTTGGATCTCAAATCAAGTCTTTTGGCATTATATTAATCACTATTTTTGTTATGTTTATAATACTGTTTAAATCAATTAAATTAAGTATTATTGGAATTATACCTAATGTGGTTGCTTCATCTTTTATATTAGGTTTAATTGGTTTAATGGGTATTCCTCTTGATATAATGACTATAACGATTGCTGCTATAACAATTGGAATTGCTGTCGATAATACAATACATTATCTTTACAGAATTAAAGAAGATCTTAATAACAAAAATAATATTGACAATATTATAAGTAGTACACATCAAAATGTAGGTTATGCAGTTATGACAACTTCATTAACTATAGCATTTGGATTTTCAGTTTTAGGATTGTCTAATTTTATTCCAACTATTTTATTTGGTTTATTTACATCGTTAGCAATGATAATAGCAATGATAGGAGTGTTAATTACGCTTCCATCAATTTTAAAAAGGTTGAATATATAATATGTATACATTAATTTTTCCATTTGATTACATTATAATTACTATTATATTATTAATAACCTTATTTAGTCTTTTAAAAGGATTCATTCAATCAATCCTTGGTTTGTTAACTTGGATTGGATCAATATTAATTACTATTTATTCATATAATTCTACATCATTTTTTTTATCAAAACAATTATTAAACATAGAAATTTTTAAAGAATATTCTTATCAAATAAATATAGTTAGTATTATTATTTCAATACCTTTAATATTTTTAATTTCATTATTTTTTTTAAAAAAAATAAGAAAAATTTTAAGCTCTGATCTAGATAGACAAATATTAGGTTCAATATTTGATAAAATATTTGGATTTATTTATGGAGTAATTTTTTCATATATAATGTTTACAACTGTACTGATATTATTAGAGAGGTATGATTTCAATAATTTGCAAAATTGGCTTAAAGATAATTCAAATATTATATTAGATATTAACAAATTCAATAATCAGTATATTTATTTAGAAAATGAAATAAATATTATTCAAGAATAACTATATATAAGGATTTGTAACAGAAGAAAAAATAATTTTAGTTTTTTGGTTTAAGATTTTAAAATTTTTATTAAATGTATTAATCAAATATCTCTTATAACTATTTTTTATTTTATCAGCATAATTACAAAATATTTTTATAGTTACAGGTTTATCATTTATAATAACAGCATATTTAAAATTTATTTTCTTACCTTCTATTAAAGGATGTGAATTCTCTTTAGTAGTATTTTTAAGCCATATATTTAATTGACTTGTATTAATTTTATGTTCAGATTTATAAATATTACTATAAAGATAATCTAATATTTTCAAAACATGATTATTAATTAATGAAGAAATAAAGAAAATTTTAATATTTTTGATTTCATTAAATGAATATTTAATATCATTTGTAATATTAGATTTAAATAATTTTTTATCAATTATAAGGTCAATCTTATTAAATATAAAGATTATTGATTTAGCTTTTTCAGCAATCATATTAATTATGCGTTTATCCTGTCTATTAAGACCCTCGTTTGCATCAAAAATTATTATTGCTGAATCAACTTTATTAATATTCTTAAATGATTTTTTTATAGAATAAAAATTTATACTTGAATCAATTATATTTGATTTTTTCCCTATCCCAGCAGTATCAATAATTTTAAAATTTTTTTTCTTATAATTAAATATATCATATACATAATCAGAGGTTGTGCCGGCTTCAGAACTAGTATTTGATCTTTTATATCCCAATACTGTATTTAAAAAAGTACTTTTTCCAACATTAGGTTTGCCAAAAATTGCAATAGAAAAATCAATAATTTCATTATTATCTTCATGATTTAAATTATCTAATGATTCTATTTTAGATTGTAGTTTATTAAATCCCAAACGATGGGTACAAGATAAAAAAATAATATCTTTAATTCCATATTTGTTTATTTCAGGATTGTGAATAAGATTAAAATTATCATATTTATTTATAATCAATGTAATATTTTTATTAAATTTACGAAGGTGTGTAATTGCAGTTTTATCTATATTATTAAATAAGTCCTTGTAGTCAATTACATATAAAAAATGATTAATTTTATTTATAATAATTTTATTAAAATCAGTACTAATAATATTTTTTTTATTATTAGAATCTTTAATTAAAATACCAGGAGTATCATAAGCATATGATGATGTTCCTTTTATTTTATCATAATGCCAATCTCTAGTTGTACCTGCATCAGAATGAATAATATTAGTATTCAAGCCAGTTAAAATATTAAAAATTGAAGATTTTCCTACATTAGGTTTGCCAATTAATAGATAGTTCATTGTACGAACAAAGAGGTCTTACCATTATTTTGGTTTATAAAAATATATTTGTCAATAAAATATATGTTATTAATATTCCTTAATTTAATTCTTTGATTATTTATTAATTCTCCTGTTAACTGGTTTATTTCAATTATTTTACCACTTTTAAAAAAAATTATTAATGAATTAATAGAATTCGTTACATTAATAATTTCATCATTTTCTTTTATTAAATTATTAAGATCTATACTCCAATAGATATTCATATTTTTAATATTGAAAGACTTCAATATTTTATTTTTATGGAAAGTAATTAATGAATTATTAAAAAAATAATAAGATTGAATATTTATAATATTGCTTTTATCTAAAACAATTTTGTTTTTATTAATATCAATTGTTGTTAAATATTTCTTTTGATCAAAATAAGAAAGATACTGTTTATATGTATGTATTGAATCAAATGAATTATTTATTGATTCATCAAAATTTAATTTTGAAAATTCAGATTTATTTTTTTCTCCAAAAATAGTATCAATTTCACCAACTCTATTATTTGGTAAAATAAAAAATAATATATTATTTAAATTTTTTATTTTACCTCCTGATGATTGTAATACATGATTATTTTCATAAGTATATTCCCAATTTAAAGAACCTGAAACAGATTCTAAGGATAAAATTTTATTACTTAAAATAATTATTAAATTATCATTAAATATTCTAATTGGAGTTTTAAATATGTCTTCATAATTCTTTTCCCATAAAATATTTCCAAATAAATTAATACATAAAATTTTACCGTCTGAATATGATATAAAAATATTATTGTTTAAAAAAGATAAGGAGGTTGGATAATTATTTTTATTAATTAAATTACTTTCTATTTTTATAGTTTCAATTAATTCATATGTTTGTAAATTATATATATTAAAATGTGATTTATCATCTATAGTATAAATTTTATTATTTTTTATAAACATTATAACAGAAATTGAATCAAATTTTTTATTTTTGTATATTTTAAATGTATTTATAAAATTAAATTTTTTATTACTTAAAAGCCCTATAGATTCTTTAACCGAATAATGATCATAATTTTGAGAATATAATATAGGGTTAAAATTAATATCAATTGTATCTACTTCCTCTTTTATATCTTTATAACCAAATAAGATTTCTTCATTGTTTTTTATAGTTTCTAGTGATTTACAAGAAAATAAAAAAATAAAAAGAAACGAAGTAAATAGGCTATTTATACTTTTGAAACTCATGAATTTTTTTAACTCTTTCTTTCAATGAAGGGGATATCTTTTCATTAGAAATTATTTCATTGTATAATTTATTAGTTTTATCATTAATCTGAATATCTCCATTCATATCTTGCTCAATAACAGAAAGTAAATATTTTATCTCAAGTTTGAATCCCAAATAAGATACTAGTGAAGGATCTATAAATGTTAAGAAGTTATTTATTTTTTTAGATATATCTATTTCATTTTCATATTTTTTTACTTTATTTAATAGATTATATGATGCATGAATGGCTATAGCGGCCTTATAAATACTATTTAGATTCTTTTTAGATAATAAATTTACGTATTCTGCATTAGCTGCATTAATTTTATTATTATCTAATTTAATCTGAATTTTTTCAATTGAAGCAAGAACACTATAAAAATTATTTTTTTTAGATAATTCATTTAATGTCTTTTCAAAATCTACTGGTACATTAGAGGATTTTATTTCGTTAAATATAATACTAGTTTTCAAGATTTGTTTATTCTCATAATAAAAATAAATTTGAGTAATTACTATACTTAGCAATAAAATTGCTACTAATGAAATTAATAACTTGTAATTTTTTTTTGTAATATTTTGTATTTTTAATAAAAAATTTTGCTTATTTAATATTTCATTCATTGTTAATCCATTTTATAGAACATCCAAAACTATTAAACTGTTGTTTTGGTCCCTTATTAGTATTAGCTATGCCCTTCATAGCATAAAAAAGTTCTCTTTTTATATCTTTATTAGTATTAGAAATAACACCTGAATCTATACGACCTCTATATTGTAAACTCAGATCTTTATTAAATCCAAATATATCGGGTGTACATATTGCTTGATATTTTTTAGCTACTGCTTGAGTTGAATCATATAAATAATGAAATCCAAAACTATATTTTTTTGCAAATATTTTCATATTATCAAAAGAATCTTCTGGATATGATTTAACATCATTAGACATAATTGCTATGGTAGAAACATCTATTTTTGTCAGTTCCTCTGCTTCCAATACAAGGTTTTTAATTATTTTAATTACATAAGGACAATGATTACATATAAATGCGATTACGGTACCGTTAATACCTGCAAGTGAATCTAATGAATAGTGTTCTTCATTAGTAGATAAAAGATTAAAATTTGGTGCTTTCCACCCCAGTTGATTATTTGTAGCATTTACAGGCATAAAATAATAAGTATATTAATTGAATGAATCTCCTATCATCAGTTAGAAATTTCCACAATTCTAAATTATTTTTTTCAAAAAATGAATTAAGTAAAATATTAGCTTGTTATTCTTTTGGTGTCTCGAAAGGTAATTGGAAAGATTATGCTATTTCTTTTGGTAAACAAGAAACTTCTTTTTATATGTTTAAGCACTCCTTTGCTTCACCAGATTGTATTTTAACAAAAATTAAGGTTTCAAAAAAAAATAATATTTTCTATAATTTAGAAATAAAAAATATAAAAAAATCAAAATTTACTGATATAGATAATCTTATTGCAATATTAAAAAGAAGAGAATTGCATATTATATAGAGTTAGATTTATATGTTCTAGTAGCTAGAAAAACACCCAAAGAACAAATAAATAAACCAATAATATCATATATTGTCATAGTTTCTTTCAAAAAAATAAATGCCATTAATGCAGAAACTGGGGGAACTAAAAAAAATAAATTTGATGTTTTGCTTGCAGATTTAACTTTGATTAAATACATCAAAATAGTAAAAGCACCGAATGAGACTGCAAAAATTTGCCAGCTCATAGATAATATAAAATCTGAATTAAAAAATATATAAGGTTTTTCAAATATAAGCATTACAAAAAATAAAAAAATACTTGCTCCAATGGCTTGGTATAAATTACTAACAGACAAAGGGAGTTTTCCACTTATTTTTTTTTGCCATAAAGTAGCTGTTGTTGCGGCCAATAAAGCAACTAGTGAAGAAAAAATTCCCATTAAGGGAATACTTTCTCCAATATCATACCCTAAAACTAAAATAGTTCCAAAAAAACCTAAACATATACCAATCCATTGTCTTCTATTTACTTTTTCATTAAGAATTGGTCCTGCAAAAATATTTGTTAAAATAGGATGTAATGATACTATTAAAGCTGCAATACTTGCTGGTACTCCTAAGGAAATAGAATAAAAAACTCCGCCTAAATATAAACCATGGAAAAGAATTCCTGAAATGAAAGTTTCTATTAAAGATTTTAGATTTATAATTATTTTTTCATTAAGAAATATAGAAAAAAAGAAAAAACCAATTGCAACTATTGCAAATCGAAAACTTAATGAAACAAAAGGTGAGGCATTTTCAACAATTATCTTGCTAGTAATAAAAGCAGATGACCATAAAATTATAAAAAATATAGATAATATTCTAGTCATTTATTTTAAAAAACATCTTAAATTTAATTTTAATTATATTAACTGTTTTTAAATTCTGTTCTTCTTTTATGAAGAATAGGCTCAGTATAGCCTGATGGTTGAACAATTCCTTTAAAAACTAAATCACAGGCAGTTTGAAAAGCTATATTATCGGAAAAATTCGACATAGGTTTATATTTTGAGTCATTTCGATTTTGAATGTCAACAGTTTTTGCCATTTTCTTAAAAGCATTTAATATTTGTTCTTCAGATATTATTTTATGAAGCAACCAATTACATAAAGCTTGAGAAGAGATTCTGCACGTTGCCCTATCTTCCATTAAACCTATATTATTAATATCAGGTACTTTTGAACATCCGATACCTTGGTCAATCCATCTTACAACATATCCTAGTATCCCTTGAACATTATTTTCAATTTCAGAAGTGATTTCATCTTCAGATAAATTTTTTCCATGTAACAAAGGTAATTTTAATAAATTATTTAAACTGTTGTTTTCAACATCTTTGATAATTTGATTTTGTACTTCTTTTACATCAACATTATGATAATGCATTGCATGTAAAGTTGCTGCGGTTGGACTCGGTACCCAAGCACAATTAGCTCCTGCTTTTGGATGGTTTATTTTTTGTGAAACCATTAAAGACATTAGATCAGGCATAGCCCACATACCTTTGCCTATTTGCGCACGCCCCATAAGTCCACAACTTAATCCAATCTTAACATTTCTATCTTCATAAGCCTTAATCCAATCACAATTTTTCATATCTCCTTTTTTCATAAAAGGGCCTGCATGCATTGATGTATGAATCTCATCTCCTGTTCTATCCAAAAAACCGGTGTTAATAAAAGCTACTCGTGATTTTGCTGCTCTAATACATTCTTTTAAATTAACACTTGTTCTGCGTTCTTCATCCATGATGCCAACTTTAATAGTATTAAAAGGCAAATTTAAAATTTTTTCGACATAGCCAAATAATTTGCTTGTGAATTCAACCTCTTCTGGACCATGCATTTTAGGTTTAACTATATATATAGATCCAAAATGAGAATTCCTAATACCATTCTTTTTTTTAAGATCATGAATTGCAATTAAACTTGTAATCATTGCATCCATCAATCCTTCTCCTATTTCTTTACCATTATCCTGAGTTATTGAAGGGGTAGTCATTAAATGACCTACATTTCTAATAAGCATAAGAGCCCTACCTTTTAAAAAGAATTTTTTATTAAATAAATTTAAAAATTCCAAATCTTCATTAAGTTTTCTTTTTATAGTTTGTTTATTTTTAATAAACTCAGAATTTAAATCTCCTTTCATTAATCCTAGCCAATTTCGATAAGCAATAATCTTATCTTCAGTATCTACAGTTGCAACACTATCCTCACAGTCTAAAATAGCTGAGACAGCTGATTCTAAAATAACATCAGAAATATTAGCAGGATCATTTTTGCCAATTAAATTATTTGGATTAAATATAATTCGACAATGAAGATTATTCTTAGCTAAAACTAATTCAGAAATTCTTTTATATCTATCTAATTTATATCCAACAATTTGATTAATATTAGATAACAAAGAGAAAGAATTTTGTGTTAAGAAAAATTTAAGATTATTGTTCTCTAACCTAATCTCGGTTATCTGATTCCAGTTAGCATCATTAATAGGTGCAAATTTATCTAAATGAGATTTTGCATATTCAATTACCTTATCTCCTCTATTTTTATCATAGCTATCTTTTTGAGGTAAACTTCCTAAAACATCTGTTCCATAAATAGCATCATACAAACTCCCCCATCTAGAATTTACAGCATTTAAAGAATATCTAGAATTAGTAATTGGTACAACCAACTGAGGACCAGATACATGAGAAATTTCAGGATCAATATTTGTGGTATCAATTTTAAAATCAGGTCCTTCCGGAATTAAGTAATTAATATCTCTAAGAAATTGTTCATATAATACCGAATTATGTTCTGATGCTAAATATTTATTATGCCAATCATTAATTTGTTTTTGAATGTGCTTTCGCTTTTTAAGAAGTTTTTCATTTATTGGCAATAAATCATTTATTAAATCTGAAAAACCTTTCCAAAAATTATTTTCATCTATATTTGTTCCTGGTAAAACTTCTAAATTAATAAAATCATATAGACTTTTATTAATATTGATTTTAAATTTTGAAATTTTTTTTGACATAAATAATTTAAAAATATTGATTATATAAAAATAAAATAAAATAAAGATTGTATCAAAAAATTTTTTATTCCCACTCAATTGTGCCAGGGGGTTTTGATGTAAAATCATATAAAACCCTATTAACACCTTTGACTTTATTAATAATTTGACTTGAAATTTCAGTAAATTCATCTTTCGTAAACATATAAAAATCTGCTGTCATTCCATCAACAGAAGTAACAGCTCTTAAACTACAGCTATAATTATATGTTCTTTCATCTCCCATAACTCCTACAGATTTAATTGGGAGAAGAACAGCAAAAGCCTGCCAAATATTATTGTAAAGATTTTTATCTTTTAAAAAATTAATATAAATTTCATCTATATTTTGTAAAATACTAATTTTTTTCTTTGAAATAAATCCAGGAATTCTTATTGCCAATCCTGGCCCAGGAAAGGGATGTCGAAAAACTAAATCTTTTTTTATTTTCAATTTTTGTCCTAGTTGTCTAACTTCATCTTTAAATAATTCTCTAAGAGGTTCTAAAATCTGCAAATTCATTTTTTTTGGAAGTCCGCCAACATTATGATGGCTTTTAATTTTAGCTGTTGGTCCGCCAAAAAAAGATACACTCTCAATAATATCAGGATATAATGTACCTTGAGCAAGAAATTTTACATTTTTAATTTTTTTTGCCTGTTTATTAAATACATCAATAAATGTTTTTCCTATTATCTTTCTTTTTTTTTCAGGATTAGAAATATTTTTAAGATTATTTAAAAATAAACTTGAAGCATCAACTTTGATAAAATTTTTTTTAAATTCTTTTTTGTAAAAATTTACAACTTCTTGTGTCTCATTTTTTCTTAAAAGTCCATGATCAACAAAAATACAATATAATTGTTTACTTATGGCTTTATTTAATAAGTATGCAGTAACTGATGAATCGACTCCTCCTGATAAACCGCATATTACTTTATTCTTTCCAACAATAGATCTTAATTCAATAATCTTATTTTTTATAAAATCTTCAAGTATCCAATTATTTTTAGATTTACATATTTTAAAAATAAAATTTTCTAATATTTTTTTTCCCAAATATGTATGATAAACTTCGGGGTGAAATTGCAATCCAAAAAATTTTCTTTTTTCATTCGCAATGATAGAAATTATATCATTATTTGATTTTGCTAAAATTTTAAAACCTTTAGGAACTTTGAAAACATGATCTCCATGAGACATCCATACACTATTGATTTTTTTTAACCATTTTCTTGGTATTATTTTAGAATTATTTATAATTTTTATTTTAGCTAAACCATATTCCCTAGATGATGATTTTTTGATTATTCCACCAGTTGCTTTAACTATAGCCTGTAATCCATAACAAATTCCTAATATAGGAATATTAGATTCAAGAATATTATTTTTAATTTTTGGAGAATTCCTATCTAAAACTGAATTTGGCCCCCCTGATAATATGATGCCTTTAGGTTTTAATCTTGAAATTAATTTTGATGTAATTTTGTTAAAAGGATATATTTCACAATAAACTTTTAACTCTCTTATCCTTCTTGCTATTAATTGAGTATATTGAGATCCAAAATCAACAATGAGTATTCCTTCTTGCACGTTTTTCTTCTTAATGTAAATATTTCTGAGCCACAATAAAAATTTCTGAAGACTCACTTCTGGATGATTGTGGTTTAAAATATGAGACTAACCTATATTTTTGTTTTAATTTTTTAACAATATTTATTTCCTCAGATCCTTTCCAAATCTTAAATACAAATGAACTTAATGGTAAAGCTATCTTGTCTAAAATTAATATTATTTCTTCAATTATTGATACTATCCTTAAATGATCTGTCGATTGGTGTCCTATAGTATTAGGCGCAATATCAGATATAATTAAATCAAATTTATTTGGAAGTTTAGAATAATCAAAACTTATAAAATCTTCTTTGATAAAGTGTATATTTGGATGTTTAAACTTCATATCAAGCAAATCAAATGAGTGAATTTGAATATTTTCATTTAATTCTAATACTACTTGTGACCATCCTCCAGGAGAAGATCCTAATTCCAATATGTACTTTGAATTAGAAAGAAGTTTGAATTTTTTTTCAATTTCAATCAATTTATAAGCTGATCTAGAAACATATCCACTATCCCTTGCTTTTTTGAAATAAACATCGTTTTTTTGTCTATTTAACCAATCTTTTGACCTCATATAATCCTTTATTTTGAAATAATGACCTTATTGTTATTTTTAATTTAATCATTATATAGAGAATATTAAATAGAGATCAGTTATTTATGAAAAAATCTATATTTTTAGCATTTTTTATACTTTTAGTTACAGTTGGATGGCTTGCTTCTGGGCAGGTTGGGAATCTTAAAGCTCAAGATAAAGATACTTCTAAACAAACAAATTTGTCTGAAGAAGTAAAAATAAAAAAAGATGAAGTAGAAAATATTAATATTATAAAAGTAGAAACAAAAACTTTTATCGCTGAACAAATTGACCAGTCTATATTTATTCAAGGTCAAACTATTTACAATAAAAAAATTAATGTGAAATCTGAAATAACAGGCAACATTATGGAAATAAATTTTGATAGAGGTGATAATGTTAAAGAAAGTGATAATCTTTTAAATATTTCAATTGAAAATAGAAAAGAAATTTTAGCAAGTGTAGTTAAAGATATTGAAAGATTAAAAAAAGAAATAATTATTAATGAAAAAAATAGAGATAATCTATTATCTAAAAATTCTGAATTAATAAAATTATATGAAATTGAATATCTCTCAGCTAAACAATTAATTGATAAAGGACTTAGTTCAAAGTCTAAGTTAAGTTTAGCTTCTTTTAATTTAATAAATGCTAAAACAGATCTAATTGATATTAATTTAAAATATGAAACTCAATTAGCAAACCTAGAATCACAACTTGCTTCTTATAAATCTCAGTTAAAGAAGATAAATCTGGATATTGAAAATACAAGTATTTCTGCACCTTTTGCTGGAATTATATCAGATAAAAATATTGAAATAAGTGATTATGTTACTCCTGGCAATATTCTTCTTACTATTGTAAATTTAAATCCTATAAAAGTTCAAGGATATTTATCAGAATATGACATTAATAAAGTACAATTAAATACTAAGGCTATTATTGAAAATAGTAATGGAATTAAAAAAAATGGAATAATTACTTTTATATCCCCCTCAGCTGAAACCAGTACAAGAACTTTTGAAATAACTATAGAAGCAGATAATTCTGATTTATCGTTTAAAAGTGGTATCACAACATCAATTACTATTGAAGGTTCTGAGTTACTAGCGCAAAAAATATCACCTTCAATATTAACATTACAAGATGATGGAACCATTGGAGTGAAAGCACTAAACCCAAATAAAATTGTTGAATTTTATCCAATACAAAAAGTTAAAGATACAGTTGATGGTATGTGGGTTAGTGGATTACCAAATCAGGTAGATTTAATTATATCTGGTCAGGAATATGTCTCGGTTGGACAAACTCTTGAATTAGAATAAGAATAAAATTTCCATGAATATAATTGACTATGCACTCTCGCATACAAGAGTTTTCTTTGGTATATTAATATTTATCATTGCAGCAGGATCTTCAACTTATATTTCTATTCCTAAAGAAGCGGTTCCTGATGTTAATATACCAATAATTTATGTTTCTTTATCTCAAAAAGGAATATCAGCTAATGATTCTGAAAGATTACTTGTAAAACCTATTGAAGATGAAGTTAAGACTGTTGAGGGAATTAAAGAAATTCGATCAACAGCATATACAGGTGGTGGAAATGTACTTTTAGAATTTGATGCAGGGTTTGATGCAGATAAAGCAATGGATGACATTAGAGAAAAGGTAGATAGAGCTAAAGGTGATTTACCTAAGGAAGCAGATGAACCAACTGTAAATGAAGTTAATATAAGTGCTTTTCCTATTATTTTAATTTCTTTAAGTGGAAATTTACCTGATCGAACTCTACAAGATCTTGCAGAAAATCTTCAAGATGAAATAGAAACTATTCCAAGTGTTCTAGAAGCCAAAATTGGAGGGAGGCGTAATGAGCAAGTTGATGTGATTATAGATACTTTAGCTTTGGAAGGATACAATATAAATATTGAAAACTTAATCAATACTGTCAATCAAAACAATATGATGGTTTCTGCCGGAAAACAAGATACGGGAGATGGTAGTTTTAGTATAAAGGTGCCGGGATTATATGAAACAATAGATGATGTACTAGATACGCCTATTAAAACTTTTGGTGATTCAGTCATAACTTTTAGAGATATAGCTAAAGTTAAAAGAACTTTTGAAGATAGAAAGTCTTATGCAAATGTTAATGGAAAAAATTCAGTCACTATTGAAGTTTCAAAAAGAGTTGGTGAAAATATTATTGATACAATCAAAAAAATCAAAGAAGTAAGTGAGCAAGTAACTACAGATTTTCCCCCTAGTGTAGATATATCCTTTAGCCAAGACCAATCTAAAACAATTCAAACAATGCTTAATAGCCTCCAAAACAATGTGATAGCAGCAATTATACTAGTCTTAATAATCATACTTGGGTCTTTAGGGGTAAGATCAGGTTTTTTAGTTGGCGTTTCTATTCCTGGTTCATTTTTATCAGGTCTATTACTTCTTTCCATAATGGGATTTACTATGAATATAGTTGTTTTATTTGCACTAATTTTATCTGTTGGATTGCTTGTTGATGGTGCAATAGTAGTTGTTGAATATGCCGATAGAAAAATAAAAGAAGGCCTAACCATTAAGGAATCTTACGCAAGTGCATCTAAGAAAATGGCACGGCCCATAATTTCTTCTACAGCAACTACGCTTGCAGCTTTTGTTCCTCTTCTTTTTTGGCCTGGGTTAGCTGGTGAATTTATGAAGTATCTTCCTATAACATTAATATGCGTACTAACATCTTCATTATTTATGGCTCTTTTATTTGTTCCAGTACTTGGGACAATAATAAACACCATTGCAAGAGTTTTTCTGCAATTTATTATACCAACTCTACTTTCTTTAATTATATATAATATTCTATCAATTATAATGAACTATTTTGATATAAATAGTTTAAAAATACCACTTACAATAATTAAATATTTAGCATCATTAGCAATCTTTATTTTTACTTTCATCAAAATTATTCCATCTGTTTATAAGATCAGTGAATCAATAAATAAAAAACAAGAAAATATTAGTGATACATCAAAAATCTTATCTTCTGAAAGTGATGTATCTGTCCTTACTTTAAAAGGATTCATAGGTTTTTATGTAAAGCTAATTAATTTTTTATTAAATCACCCTTCAAAAGTAATTGTATCAGCAATATTTATATTGGTTGCTATTAACTTTACTTATACAAAAATAGGATCTGGGGTTGAATTTTTTCCAGAAGTAGAGCCAGAACTTGCAAAAATTGTTGTATATGCGCGTGGCAATCTTTCTGCAAAAGAAAAACGTGACTATGTATCTCGAGTAGAAAATATTATCTTAAAAATACAGTCTAAGAACAATGAGTTTAAAAATATATATGCTTTAAGTGGAAATATATCAGATCAATCGGAAGCTTCTGAAGATTTTATTGGATCAATTAGTTTGGAATACAATGATTGGGATAAAAGAAGAAAATCTAAAGTAATACTTAATGAAATTTTAAATAAGACAAAAACTATTAAAGGTATTAAAGTTGAAAGTCGTGAACAGGAAGGCGGTCCTCCAACTGGAAAACCAATAAATATCAAACTGACTTCTCCTAACAAGACTCTTCTTTTAAGTGAATCTTACAGATTAAAAGAGTTTATAGACACCTATCCTGATTTAATTAATATTGAAGATAATTTTCCTGCACCTGGTATTGAATGGGAAATAAATGTTAATCGTAAACAAGCTGCTAAATTTGGTGCCAATATATCTTCTATAGGCAATGTTATCAAACTTGCTACCAATGGTATTAAACTTGGTGAATATAGACCAGATGACTCTAATGATAGCATACCTTTGTATCTGAGATATCCATCAGAAGGAAGAACATTGGATACTATTCAAAATTTAAGAGTAAATACACAAAGTGGACTTGTTCCAATTTCTAACTTTGTAGAAATTGTAGCTAATAATAAAACAGGTAATATTATTAGAGTAAATTCTAAAAATGCAATTAACATTCAAGCAGATTTAAAGGTTGGTGTTTATGCTGATGCTAAGGTTAAAGAAATGGAATATGTTTTGGGAATTAATAATTCTCCTCCTTCATTCAGAGGTAAATCAATTGAAAATTTAAAAAAGTTTAATTTAGACCCTGAAATTAAAGTGCAACTAATTGGTGAAAATCAAGATCAAAAAGAAGCACAAGATTTTCTATCTAAAGCATTTGCTGTAGCTTTGTTTATGATGTTGATGATACTATTAATTCAGTTCAATAGTTTCTATAGTGGTTTTTTAATTTTATTTTCAGTCGTTATGTCTACTGCAGGTGTGTTTATTGGTTTAATGATTACTGGTCAAGCCTTTGGTATTGTAATGACTGGTGTAGGTGTAATTGCACTTGCTGGAATAGTTGTAAATAATAATATTATATTAATTGATACTTTTGATTTTCTAAAAAATAAAATGCCAAATGTTAAGGAAGCTATTATTAAAACTGGGGCCCAAAGAGTAAGGCCTGTTCTCCTTACTACTTTTACTACAGTGCTTGGTTTACTACCCATGGTTACTATGACAAATGTTGATTTTGTTACAAGAAACATAAGTCGTGGTTCTCCCGACACACAATGGTGGGTTCAATTATCTACAGCTATAGTATTTGGTTTGATATTTGCGACCATCTTGACACTTATAGTTACTCCTTCGGCCTTAATGTTAAGAGAAAATGTTAAAAAATGGTATAAAAACAAGATTGCTTCTTAAATAATATTAATTGAAATCGTATATAGAATTGAAAAAATATAAATAATTGTCAGAAATGTTAACGTTAACCACATATTTGAAATCAAACCAATACAAATAATTACAATAAATAAAACAATCCATGGTGCAAATTTTTTTGAAAAATTAATTCCTTTTAAAGAAATAGTTGGTATTTTACTAACCATCAAAAAGCCAATAAGTCCTAAATTTATTAAATTTAAATAGGCATTTTGTAAAATGTCTAAATTGTACTCAAAATAAATAAATAATGGCAATAAACTCAATCCTGCTGCAGCTGGGGAAGGAATACCCGTAAAGTAAAGACTGCTATCTATTGGTTTGGTTGTTAAGTATATATCTGCTGTGAAACGAGCTAATCGCAAAGCAGAACAAGAAACATAAAATAAAGATATACTCCATCCTAAAGAATTTAATTCTGTTAAAGCCCAATAATAAATAAGTAAACTTGGGGCCACTCCAAAAGATATAAAATCACTTAAAGAATCTAATTCAGCACCAAAATTGCTACCTTCTTTTAATTTTCTCGCAAACCAACCATCAAAAAAATCAAAAACAGAAGATAGAATTATTAAATAAATAGCAATTTTCCATTCTTCATTAATGGAATATTTAATTGAAGTTAAGCCACAACAAAGAGAGAGAACGGTAATTGAGTTGGGTATATATTTAGATAGATAATTAGATGGATTTTCCATTTTAATTCTTAAAGGAATTTGAAATTTCTTTAATCTCTTTTGGGTTTGCTATAATAGTTTCTCCTGCAACCATAGTCTGTCCTAAAGAAATTAAAGGTTTGTATTGAGAGGGAAGATACAAATCTACTCTACTCCCAAATTTAATTATACCAAAACGATGACCTTGATAAACTTTTTGTTTTTCTTTTATATCACATATAATTCTTCTCGCTATAAGGCCTGCTATCTGTGTAATTATTACTATATCATTATTTTCTTTTTCAAGTGTTATAATATTTCTCTCATTATCATCACTAGATTTATCTAATTTAGCATTAATAAATTTTCCATGATTATATTTGATATTTTTAATAATACCATTTGTTGGTATTCTATTTACATGAACATTAAAAATATTTAAAAAAATACTAATTTTTGTAAAATTATAATCAACATCAACATCAACAGGAGGATAACTATCACCTATATATGTGACTATACCATCAGCTGGAGATAAAATAAATTCTTCATTAGGTATTGAACGAATTGGGTCACGAAAAAAATAATATATAAAACATAAAACTAAAAAAAACATTACACCAATTAAAGGAAAAAAGGGGGTGAAAATAATAGTTATAATAATTAAAACAATTAAGTATACCCGACCCTCATTATGAATTCTAAAATGCATTTTATATTGAATTAAATTAAAAAAGATACATACCTAATAATGGTTATAAAATCTCTAACAATCTATTGTTCATCATCAAACAATTTATCTTCAGATTATTATGAATTAGCAGAAAAAATAGGGTTATTTTTAGCTAACAAGTCTATAAAAATTATATATGGTGGTGGCAATGTGGGATTAATGGGTAAAATTTCTAAATCAGCATATGACGCTGGTGGAAATGTAATCGGTATTATTCCTAAATTTTTAGCAACAAAAGAAAAAATTAACAATAAAATATCGAAAACTATTGTTGTTCAAAATATGAATGAAAGAAAAAAAATCTTATTTGAAATGGGAGATGCTTTTTTAGTTTTACCAGGAGGTTCAGGAACTATTGAAGAAGCTACTGAGATTATATCATGGAAATTTTTAGAACTACATAAGAAAGAAATAATAATATTTAATTATAATAATTTCTGGGATCCTCTTATTCAAATGTACGATAAATCAAAAAATATGAAATTTGGAAATAAAAATTTACAAAACATTTCCAAACATATAAGTACTCTAAAAGAATTTATTAAATTATTCCCATAATGGCAAAAATAAAAGTAAAAAATCCAGTTGTTGAAATGGATGGTGATGAAATGACAAGAATTATATGGCATTTTATTAAAGATAAATTAATTTTACCCTATTTAGATATTGATATTAAATATTATGATTTAGGATTAAAAAATAGAGATATTACTAACGATAAAATAACAATTGATGCTGCAAATGCAGTTAAAAAATTTGGAGTTGGTATTAAATGTGCAACTATAACTCCCGACCAAAATAGAGTTGATGAATTTAATTTAAAAAAAATGTGGAAATCACCTAATGGGACAATTAGAGATATTCTTGGTGGCACTATATTTAGACAGCCTATAATTTGTTCTAATGTTCCAAGAATTGTTTCAAATTGGAATAAACCAATTGTAGTAGCAAGACATGCTTTTGGTGACCAATATAAAGCTACAGACATGATAGTAAATAAACCTGGAAAATTAAAAATGATTTTTGAGCCTGATGATGGATCAACTAAAATTGAAAAAGAAGTTTATCATTATAAAGATTCAGGAGTTGCTTTATCAATGTATAATTTAGATCATTCTATTATAGATTTTGCTCGAGCTTGTTTTAATTATGGTTTAAACTTAAAATGGCCTGTTTACCTATCAACAAAAAATACTATTCTAAAAATATATGATGGAAAATTCAAAGATTTATTTCAAGAGATATTTGAAAAAGAATTTAAGAATAAATATATTGAAAACAATATTATTTACGAACATAGATTAATAGATGATATGGTTGCATCTTCATTAAAATGGGAAGGTGAATTTATTTGGGCTTGTAAAAATTATGATGGAGATGTTCAGTCTGACTCAGTAGCACAAGGATTTGGATCATTAGGTTTAATGACAAGCGTTTTAATGACTCCAGATGGTAAAACAATTGAAACTGAAGCAGCTCATGGAACTGTAACTAGACATTACAGAAATCACCAAAAAGGAATATTAACATCAACAAATCCTATTGCATCAATTTTTGCATGGACTAGAGGTCTAAATTTTAGAGGAGAATTTGATAACAATGGTGAATTAATAAATTTTTCCAACACTCTTGAAAAAATTTGTGTTGAAACTGTTGAATCAGGTAAAATGACTAAAGATCTAGCTATTTTGATAAACAAGAAACATGAATGGCTAAATACTCAAGAATTCTTAAATGTTTTACAAAAAAAATTAGATGAAGGTTTAAGATAATTTTATTATTTCTTTTTTAATAGCTTCAAAAATTTCATGAGCTTTTTTAGGTATAGTTCCACCAGCTTGTGCTAGATCTTTTCTACCTCCTCCGCCCTTACCTCCAACAACTGATGATGCAACTTTAACCAGCTGAATTGCATCTAAGTGATTTTTCAAATCTTCTGTTAAACCTATAATAATTGACACTTTATTTTTATCTATAGAAACTAAAATTATTACACTTTGGTTAGAATAGTTGTTTTTTTGCTCATCAATAAATAATTTTTGAAACTTAATTGGATAGTTTTTTGCTAATAAAAATATTAAATTATATTTTCCTATTTTTTCTATTATAATATTTTCTTTATTTTTTTTAATGTCAATAATTTCTCGACTATGTATATAAATATTTTTTATTTCATGTAATTGAATATCTAGACTTATATTAGATTTTATTTGTAAATTAGCTTTTGGATTTAATTTATTTATTAAATGAATATATTTTCTAACTTCTTCTTTATTTTTTGTTTCAAGATCCAATTTTTGTAAATTCTTTTTTTTATCAAAATTGTCAACACTAATATTTGTGATAGCTTCAATACGTCTTACACCAGAAGCGACCGATGATTGATTGATTATTCTAAATTTTTTTATATCATCTGTGTTTTTAACATGAGTTCCTCCACATAATTCAATAGAAAAAAACTTATTTATATATTTAGCATCATTGCCCATTGAAATAACTCTGACCTCATCGCCATACTTTTCCCCAAACAAAGCCATTGCACCTCTATTTATTGCGGTTTGATGATCTAATAATTGAGTTTCAACTGAGCTTTTTTTTGAAATTATGGAATTAACTAAAAATTCTATTCTTTTAAGATTAATATTACTTATTGCTTCGTTGTGACTAAAATCAAACCTTAATTTTTCATCATTTACTAAAGAACCTTTTTGAGTAACATGTTTTCCTAGAATTTCTCTTAAAGAAGCGTGTAGTAAATGAGTAGAAGAATGATTATTGCGAATTAAATTTCTCTTCTCAATATTAATAGAAGCTTTAATTTGATCACCTAAATTGCATTCTCCTTTAGTAACTACACCCCAATGAAGAAAATAATTTCCAAAAAATTTAGTAGTATCATGAACCAAAAAATTAAAATTTTTATTTGTTAAATTTCCTTTATCACCTACTTGTCCGCCTGATTCACCATAAAAAGTTGTTTGATTTAATATAATAACAGCTTTATCACCCTCTTTAATATGGTTTGCAATTTTTTCATTAAAAATTATTTTTTTAACTATACTTTCTGTTTTATCTTGATCATAACCTATAAATTCAGTAGCTTCTAGTTCATGCGTAGCATCAAACCAAATTTTATTATCAGCTATATCTCCTGTCCCTTTCCAATTTTTTCTAGCTCTTTTTTTTTGTTCCAACATTTGTGAATTAAATTTTTTAACATCGACTGATATTGCTTTTTCTTTTAAATAATCTTGTGTTAAATCTAAAGGGAATCCATAAGTATCATAAAGCTTAAAAGCTACATGCCCACTAAAAACTTTATTTGTGGTATTTTGAATTTCATCTTCTAATATTTTTAAGCCATTATCTATTGTTTGTTTAAATTTTGTTTCTTCGTTTAATAATGTAGTTGAAATCAAATCCTTTACTCTTTCTAATTCTGGATAAGTATCTTTCATATCTTTTAGCAAAATTGGAAAAATCTTGTGAAAAACAGGTTCATGATTACCTAAACTATGGGCATGACGCATCCCTCTTCTCATAATCCGTCTTAGCACATATCCTCTGCCCTCATTTGAAGGTAATACCCCATCACTAATTAAAAAAACTGCAGATCTCAAATGATCAGCTATGACTTTGTGGCTAGCAAAATCTTTATTTGATTCATTATTTGATAATTCAATTGATCTATTGATTAAAGAAGAAAATATATCAGTTTTATAATTATCATTAGTATTCTGAAGTAATGCAGCAACTCTTTCTAAGCCCATTCCTGTATCAATGGAAGGTTTAGGTAGATCTATTCTCTCATTTTGATTTATTTGTTCATATTGCATAAAAACAAGATTCCAAATTTCAATGAATCTATCGCCTTCTTGATTTTTACTCCCAGGAGGACCTCCAAAATATTTATCACCATGATCATAAAAAATTTCAGAGCATGGACCACAAGGCCCTGTATCACCCATAGACCAAAAATTATCAGATGTTTTAATCTTTATTATCTTATTATCAGATAGGCCTGCAATTTTTTTCCATAGTTTATAAGCTTCTTCATCCTTATCATAAACTGTAACTAATAATTTACTTTTGTCTATTTCATATTCTTTAGTTACTAAATTCCATGCTAATTCTATTGCCACATTTTTAAAGTAGTCACCAAAGGAAAAGTTGCCCAACATTTCAAAAAAAGTATGATGTCGAGCTGTATAGCCTACATTTTCAAGATCATTATGCTTACCTCCTGCTCTTACACACTTTTGTGCTGTAACTGCACAAGAATAATCTCTACTTTCTTTACCTGTAAAAATATTCTTGAATTGAACCATACCTGAATTTGCAAACATCAAAGTAGGATCATTTTCAGGAACTAACGAGCTAGAGCGGACAATCTTATGATTATTTTTTTCAAAAAACTTAAGAAAGGTATTTCTAATTTCTGAAGAATTCATAATGGCTCTATTATAACCACACTTTTATGTTGTCTATTTTAATTTAAAAAAGGCGCTCTTATTTTGAACGCCTTTTATTAATAATACTTAAAATTTTATTCAGTATCTGAAGTGACCTTTTCTTCAGTTTTTGAAGTAATTTCACCTTCCATCATAGCTTTTTCAACTATACCTGCATTTTCAAGAATTTTATTTTCAATTTCTTTAGCAATAGTTGGATTTTCTTTAAGAAAAGATTTTACGTTTTCTCTACCCTGACCAATTTTATGCTCATTATAAGCGAACCATGATCCTGATTTATCAATAATTTCCGCCTTAACACCTAGATCAACAAGCTCTCCTAACTTAGAAATCCCTTCTCCGTACATAATATCAAATTCTACTACCTTAAATGGAGGTGCTACTTTATTTTTAACTACTTTGACTCTAGTCTGATTTCCTATAATTTCATCCTTGTCCTTAATGGCTCCAATTCTCCGAATGTCTAATCTAACTGAAGAATAGAATTTTAAAGCATTACCCCCTGTGGTAGTTTCAGGACTACCAAACATCACTCCTATTTTCATTCTCAGTTGATTAATAAAAACGACAAGTGTATTTGACTGTGCTATTGAGCTAGTTAATTTTCTTAAAGCTTGGCTCATTAACCTAGCTTGTAACCCTGGTAGAGAATCTCCCATATCTCCTTCTAATTCTGCTCTAGGCACCAAGGCAGCTACAGAATCAATTACCAAAACATCTATGCCTCCAGATTTAATTAAAGAATCAGCAATTTCTAATCCTTGCTCCCCTGTGTCGGGTTGCGAAATTAATAATTCTTCTAAATTGACGCCTAATTTTTTAGCATAAGCAGGGTCAAGAGCATGTTCTGCATCAATGAATGCACAATTTCCTCCTAATTTTTGAGATTCAGCAACTATATGAGTTGCTAAAGTTGTTTTTCCAGAACTTTCAGGACCATAAATCTCAACAATTCTTCCTTTCGGTACACCGCCAATCCCTAAAGCAATATCTAAACTCAAAGATCCTGTAGAAATTGACTCTATATCAATGTTGGCTTTCGAACCAAGTTTCATGATAGAGCCTTTTCCATAGGTTTTTTCTATCAAACCTACTGCAGCTTCTAAAGATTTAGTCCTATTCTCTTTATCCATATTATTATTTTCAATTACCTTAAATTTAGTTTGAGACATTAATTTTCTCCTTTGTTCCTAGTTTTTAAATATGATTCTTGCAAATTATGATTTTTTGTACACGTTTTGTTCTTATTTTTAAAGTTCTATTTTTGTTCTTTTTATAAATATTATACAACTAATTGAAAAATATATATAATTTTATTGATATAAAAAAATAAAAAAATAAAAAAAAAATTATTATATGACTTGAATCATTAAAATGTTCTGTTAATCCCTCAATTCCTTAAAATGACCAAAATATCAAAAAATTACAGACCCGATAAAAAAGAAAAGTTTATGAACGCTAAAATGAAAGAGTATTTTCGTTTAAAACTTTTTAACTGGAAAAATGAATTATTAAGAGAATCTTCTCAAACTTTGGTAAATTTACAAAAAGATGAAAATACAGCAAAACCAGATATTACTGACAGAGCCTCAGAAGAAACAGAAAGATCATTTGAATTAAGAACACGTGACAGAGAAAGAAAATTAATAAATAAAATAAATTCTGCATTAAAAAAAATTGAGGATGGTAACTATGGTTACTGTGAAGAAACAGGTGAGCCAATAGGTATTAAAAGATTAGAGGCAAGACCAATAGCAACACTAAGCATAGAAGCTCAAGAGATACATGAAAAAAAAGAAAGAAAATTAAACTAATTAATAAAATTCCTTTTTTTTAAGTTATATATCATAAGTAAATGTCTTTAGAATCTTTTTCCGAACTAACTCCAGGATTATTTGTTTTGAATAAAATGAATGAGGATTGGGAATTGAGGCAAATACAATCCTCAATAGGCAATTTAGTTAGAGTTAATTTAGAAAATGCTGGAAAGAAAATTATAAATACTGAGAAAACAACTTTAGAAACTATAAAAGCCTAATGTCTTTAATCGATCAATTTAGTAGAAAAATAAATTATTTAAGAGTGTCAGTAACTGATCGATGTGATTTACGTTGTGTATATTGTATGAAAGAAAAAATGACATTTCTTCCAAAAAAAGAAATTTTAACTTTAGAGGAAATTGAGAGATTATGTGATAACTTCATTGAATTAGGAATAAAAAAAATTCGCTTAACTGGTGGAGAGCCTTTGGTAAGAAAAGATATTATAAAACTCATTAAACAATTAAATCTAAAAAAAAATAATACAAATCTAAAAGAAATAACTTTGACAACTAATGGAACATTGCTTCAAAACTATGCAAAGGACTTAAAAGATAATGGCATAAATAGAATTAATGTTTCTCTTGATACAATTAATTCAAAAAAGTATAATGAAATTACGCGATTTGGAAATTTAGAAAAAGTCATAGCTGGAATAAAAGAAGCAAAAAAAAATGGAATTGATATCAAAATAAATACTGTTGCTATTAAAAATTTTAATGAAGATGAATTAGAAGAACTAATAAGGTGGACAGATGAACTTTCTATAGACATTACTTTTATTGAGGTTATGCCAATGGATGAAACTGATATCAGCAGACATCTTCAATTTACGCCTCTGAATGAAGTTTATAAAAAACTAAATAAAAAATTTAATTTTAGAAAAATTGATAAAAATACAGGCGGTCCTGCAATTTATTATTCAAGTGAAAAGCTATCTATAAATATAGGTTTTATTACCCCGCTTACAAACAATTTTTGTGCTTCTTGTAATCGTGTAAGAATCTCAAGCACTGGAAAACTTTTTATGTGTCTTGGTCAGAATGATTTCATAGACTTTAGAGAAATTCTACGAAAAGATTATAGTAATGACCATATAAAAGATAAAATTATTTATGCTCTTAAAATAAAACCAAGAAAACATGACTTTCTAATAGAGGAAAATACAAAACCTTATATGGAAAGACACATGAACGTAACAGGTGGCTAATGAAATTCTTTTTTAATTGTTCTGATAGCAAGAAAGCTATGAATGCAAAAAAAAAATTTATAGAAGAATATGGTCAATATAATGCTGATAATGCAGATGTTATTATACCTATAGGTGGGGATGGTTGTTTATTAAAAAATTTGCATGATTATAATTATTTAAAAAAACCTTTTTTTGGAATAAATTATGGTTCAATCGGTTTTCTTATGAACCCACAAAGTGATGAAAATTTAGAAAACATAATACAAAAATCTCAAGTAACAATTCTTTATCCTTTAAAAATGAAAGCAGTTAATAAAAGTAATAAACCTTTTTCATCTATAGCATACAATGAAGTATCATTAATGAGACAAACACATCAAGCTGCTAAAATAAATATAAAAATAAATGATATAGAAAGAATGAAAGAACTTATTTGCGATGGTGTTTTAGTATCAACTGCAGCAGGAAGTACAGCTTATAATTTATCAGCCCATGGGAGCATTATACCTCTTGATTCAAATCTTTTAGCTTTGACGCCTATTAGTTCTTTTCGACCACGTAGATGGAGGGGAGCACTATTACAACAAAAAACAAAGATTAATTTTAATGCTATTGATTATAATAAAAGACCTGTAAGTGTAACTGCTGATAATAGTGAATTTCGTGATATTAAAGCTGTAGAGATTAAATCTTCAAAAAATCATGGGTGCAGAATTCTATTTGACAGCATTCATTCTATGGAAGAAAAAATATTAAAAGAACAATTCTACTCTTAATTTTAGCCTCAGCTAAATTTTAACACACTCTTCGAAAGCCAAGGATTAAAAAAAATTAAGTTTCAGAAGTGGAATAAACACAAATTTTATTTCCATTTAAATCTCTAATATAGGAATAATATTCAATCGCGTCAGAAGGTCTTGGCCCTGGCAAACCCTCATTTAAAGCTCCATTTTGTAATGCTACTTTATGGAACCTATCGACTTGATCTCTTGACTTAGCTAACAATGCAACCATTGTTCCATTCCCACTAGTAGTTAGCTCTTTGTTAAATGGGATAGTGACATAAAGATTTATTTTTTCAGGGTTGTTGTTGTCAGCATACCCAACATATCTTTCTCCAATAAATGATTTTATCATATCTAATTCACTCAAAACAATATCATAAAACTTAGAAGATGCTTCAAGATCATTAGTGCCAATCATCACAAATCCTATCATTTATACTACCTCCATATTTAATAACTTATATCAAAAATTGGTAGCCTCGGCCGGACTCGAACCGGCACTCCCATAGGGCAAGGATTTTAAGTCCTTTGTGTCTACCATTCCACCACGAGGCCAATGATTAAGCATTTAGCAGACTATCTTACTTTTTCCACCTAATAATGAAATCATTTTTTTAATTTCTTTTACTACCTTATCAAAATTATTTACTGTCCATGAAGAAATAACTATATTTACTCCACCAGTTTTAGAAGTATAATTAAAATATGGGTAACTACCAATTGAACATTTAGGAAAATTATCTTGGATCTTTTCTAAGTCTTTAGCTATTGTACTTTCATAAAGATCAATATTAATTGTAATAGTTTTTTTTGGAGAACCTCTTTCAATATTTTCTAACAAACTTGGGAACATTTTCTCCATAATATTAGGGACCCCAGGAAGTACATAAATATTTTTTACATTAAAGCCCGGGGCGGCTGTTAGAGGATTTAGTAATAATTTTGCATGTTCAGGCATCTTAGCCATTTTTTGACGACCTTCATTAAATTCTCCCTTAGGATAATATTGTTGTAAAATTTTATATGCCTTTTTATGAAAACAATATTTTTGATTAAAGGCTAAAGCAACACTTTCCGAAGTTATATCATCGTGTGTTGGGCCTATTCCCCCAGTAGTAAATACATAGGTATATTTTTTATGGAATTCTAAAATATTTTTTGCTATAGTCTTTTTATCATCGTGAATTATTTTTATTTCATCTAGTTTAATACCTGATTCTATTAATTTTTTTGCAATATAGTTTGAATTTGTATCATAAGTTCTACCTGATAAAATTTCATCTCCTATAATTATTATTCCTGCGTTTAATTTACTCATAATACTATTTAAACAATTACTGGTCGATATTAAATATTTTTTTGATATCTATTTAATCCACTAATATATTAGTATAATAAACTCTTTAAATGCGAAATAACGATATACCTATTTATTCATCTAATGAATTTAAGGGCATGAGAAAAGCTGGATTGTTGACAGCAAAAATACTTGATAAATTACAAGAGATAATTGTACCAGGAATTTCAACATTAGAAATTAATGATTTTTGTCATGAAATGATCATTAAGAATAATGCCACCCCCGCACCACTTAATTATAAAGGTTTTCCAAAATCTATTTGCACATCTGTTAATCATGTTGTTTGTCATGGCATACCTAGTCAGAGCAAAATATTACAAGAAGGTGATATCATTAATATAGATGTGACAGTTATTTTAGATGGTTGGTATGGCGATAGTTCTAGAATGTATGTTGCGGGAAAAATAAATAAAAAAGTATATTCTCTTCTTCAAAAAACTTATGAATGCTTGTTAATTGGCATCAAGCATTCTATACCTGGTAATCACTTAGGAGATATAGGTTTTAGAATACAGCAATATGCAGAAAAAAATAATTATTCAGTTGTAAGAGATTTCTGTGGTCATGGAATAGGAAAAGATTTTCACACCCCCCCAAGTGTTTTGCATTATGGCAATTTGGGAGAAGGGTCGGAAATAAAACCAGGTATGTTTTTTACCATAGAACCTATGATCAATATAGGTGATTGGAGAATAAAAATTTTAAATGATGGATGGACTGCAGTAACTAAAGACAAATCATTTTCTGCTCAATTTGAACATACAATAGGAATAACTGATACAGGAAATGAAATTTTTACACTCTCTCAAAATAATTCCGATTTTCCAATAAATCCGATATAAGAACATAATGATTCCAAGATATAATCGGCCAAAGCTACAATCTATATGGTCGGATGAAAATAAATACGAAATCTGGACAACTATAGAATGTTTAATTGTTGATCAACTTGCTAACTTGGGAAAAATTCCAAAAGAGGCAAAAGAAGAAATTAGAAAAAAGGCAAAATTTAATGTTGAAGAAATAAATGAAATTGAAAAAGAAACTAAACATGATGTAATTGCATATATTAATAATGTAAGTAGTTATATAGGAGAAAGTTCAAAATATTTTCACTTTGGAGTAACCTCTAGCGATATAATAGATACTGCTTTTTCTATTCAACTTAAACAGTCATCAGAAATTATAATTCAACAATTAAAAAAATTAATATCTACTTTAAAACAAAAATCTAGAGATCATAAAAACACAATTATGATTGGAAGAAGTCATGGTATCCATGCTGAACCTACTACTTTTGGTTTAAAAATGGGATCTTTTTATTTTGAATTTAAAAGAAATCTTAAAAGATTGGAATTGGCAAAAGAAGATATATCAATTTGTGCTATTTCGGGACCAGTAGGAACTTATAATACTATTGATCCTAGTGTTGAAGAGTATGTTGCTAAAAAATTAAATCTAAAAACTGAAAATATTTCTACACAAGTTATTCCTAGAGATAGACATGCCTTTTTTTTTGCAACACTTGGTATAATTGCGTCATCTATAGAAAGACTAGTCACAGAAATTAGACACCTTCAAAGAACAGAGGTTATGGAAGTTGAGGAGTTTTTTGATATTGGACAAAAAGGTTCATCAGCTATGCCTCATAAACGTAATCCTATTTTAAGTGAAAATTTAACTGGTATATCTAGATATATTCGAAGTGGTATTATTCCTAGCATGGAAAATGTAGCTTTGTGGCATGAAAGAGACATAAGTCACTCAAGTGTTGAGAGAATTTTAGCTCCTGATCTTACTATAGCTACAGATTTTGCATTAGCAAGATTAACAAATATTGTAGAAAACTTGATTGTTTATCCCCAAAATATGAAAAAAAATATTAATCAATTAGGAGGATTGCACAAAAGTCAAAATATTTTATTAGCATTAACCCAAAAAGGATTATCTCGCCAAGATGCTTATAATATTGTTCAGTCCGCAGCAATGAAATCTTGGAGCACTAAAGAACAATTTGAGACTATATTAAACAATAGTGAAAAAATTAAAAAATATTTAAATTCTGAAGAGCTAAAGAATATTATAAATAGTGAAGATAAAATTGATAATTTAGATTGGATATTTAATAATAAGTTTTAATTATTTAATTACAGTCTTTTCTTTTACTAAAAAATACACTATTTAATTATTATCATGGCCATGGAAAAGAAAGTAATAGAAAAATTGATAAAAGATTCTATTCCTGATGCAAATGTCTCAATTGAAGATTTACGTGGAGATGGAGATCATTACAGTGCAACAGTTATATCTAAGTCATTTGAAGGAAAAAGTAAAATAGAACAGCATAAAATGGTATATGAATCTCTTCAAGGAAAAATGGGTAATGAATTGCATGCACTTATGTTAAAAACTAAATCGGAGTGAAAAAAAAATGAATAATGATAATTTTATAGATGTTTCTGAAAATATTAAAAATGAAATTAGAAATAATGACATAGTTTTATTTATGAAAGGAACCCCCGTTTTCCCAATGTGTGGCTTTTCAGCTGCAACGGTACAAGTACTAACAAATATTGGTGTTAAATTTAATAGTATTAATGTTCTTGACAGTGATGAAATGAGAGAGGGAATTAAAAAATATTCTAATTGGCCAACTATTCCTCAACTATATGTTAAAGAAGAATTTATAGGCGGTTGTGATATAATTAAAGAAATGTTTGAAAGTGGTGAACTTTTAGAGTTATTTAATACAAGGGGAATAGAAGTAAATCCTTCATAAATTTGAAAATTACACCTCTGTACAATGGTATATTTTATACCAGTTTAGCCTCATTATTTTGGGGAATACCTCAGCCATTATTCTTTAATGAGATAAAATTTATTTCAGCCATAGAAGTTGTATGTCATAGATCTATCTGGGCTTTTATTTTCTTATTAATTATAATCATAAGTTTAGGAAAGATTAATGAATTTTTTTTAATATTTAAATCTTTTAAAAAAATATTATTTCTTTCTATCACTGCTATTTTAATTTCTTTTAATTGGTCAGGTTTTATTCTTGCAGTAAATTTTAACAGAGTTCAAGATGCTTCTATGGGTTATTATATTAGTCCAATGATTAGTATTGCTTTAGGTTATTTTTTTTTAAATGAAAAAATTTCATCTTTTAAATTAATTTCTATACTAATGATGAGTTCATCGGTTATTTTTTTATTTGTAAGTTTAAAAACTATACCTTATTTGGCAATTTTTATTGGAATTACTTGGGGGGTATATGGTTTAATTAGAAAACAAATCAATGTTTCTGCAGAAATAGGTTTGATGTATGAGGCTGGTTTTATTGGATTTTTTGCTGCACCATATTTGATCTTTCTTAATTTTGAAGGCTTAGGTTTTTTTCTTAATCACACTTCTTTAACTACAATATTTTTGATACTTACTGGAGCCGTGACTATTTTACCACTTTTCTTTTTTAATATGGGAGTGAAATATATTCCTCTAGGATTTGCAGGAGTTATATTTTATTTAACTCCAACTTTTCAATTTTTAACTTCTATTTTTATTTTGAATGAAAATTTAAACTTACCAAAATTAATTTCATTTATAATTATTTGGATAGCTGTTGCTATCTTCATTTTTGATATATTTATAGAAGAGAAGAAAATTAACGAGAATAATATTCAATTACCAAATTAGGTTCCATCGTAACAGGATAAGGAACATCGTGCATTAAGGGGGCTCTCAAAAATCTTCCTCTAAATTCTTTTGTATCAACTTCAAGATACTCAGGTATTTCTCTTTCTTGTGAAACAATAGCTTCCTGCACTACAGCTATCTCTTTACTTTGATCTTTTAATGATATTTCATCTCCATCTTTCACAGTATATGAAGCAATATTAACCCTCTTGCCATTTACTTTAACATGACCGTGATTAACTAATTGCCTAGCAGCAAATATTGTAGGAACAAATTTCATCCTATAAACAATAGCATCCAATCTTCTTTCCAGAAGTTCTATTAAAATTTGACTTGTGTCACCTTTGATATTTGAAGCTTTATCATAAATTCTTCTAAATTGTTTTTCAGTTAAATCACCATAGTAAAAACGTAATTTCTGTTTAGCAAATAATTGATTCCCATAATCTGATAATTTTCTTCGTTGTCCAGTGGCACCATGTTGTCCAGGTCTAGAATTTCTTTTATTATATGGACTTTTGGGGCGACCCCATAAATTACAGCCTAATCGCCTATCAATTTTATATTTTGCAGCTATTCTCTTTGTCATACTTTGTATTTTGGGGTTATATAGAGATATAATTTTACATGTCAATTTTATAATATGTTAATTGTCCTTATTTTCTAAGCTTTTTTATCATACCCCATAGAGTCTGAATTTCAGTTTTACTTAAAGATGATCTCATTAGCATACTTTGTATATTTAATAGAATGCTTTTACTCTTACTTTTAGGATATAAAAAACCAACATCTTCTAACTCCTTTTTTAAAAACTCCATAAAAAAAATAAAATCTTTTTTTGGGGCTATTTTGTCATTCAAATCATTTTTATTAATTTTTTTTTTTTTAAAATAAAAAAATCCCTCCAACTGAATGACATTAATAATACTGCATGAGATAAATTTAATGATGTATTTGATTTGGCAGTATCAATATTAAAAACTATATCTGATAACTTAAGATCTTCATTAGATAGTCCAGAATTTTCAGGACCAAAAATAAATGCCGTTTTTTGATTTAAAGTAAATTTTTTAAAAAGTTGATTAATATCATTTTTATATGGTTTTCTTATAAATCTTTTTCTATTAGATGTTGCAACTACAAAATGAAAGTCTGATAATGCCTCTTCTAAAGATTTATAAACTTTGGTTTTGATAATTATTTTTTTTGAATTGGCTGAAGATTTCAAAGAAAATTTATTTGGCCATTTTTCTCTAGGATTAACTAAAATTAAATTTTCAAGTCCGCAATTATCCATAGCCCTAGCTACCAAACCTATATTTTCTGGAAGTTGTGGTCTTACTAAGACAATCGATGGTTTAATAATTTTCACTTTTGTAATTTTAAATCATGAAATAATTTATAAGTAATACTATCATAGATTGCATTATAAGAAGCATCGATAATATTGGGTGATACTCCTATAGTTGTCCAATGACGATTACTATCATCACTAGATTCAATTAAAACTCTTGTAACTGCCCCCGTACCTTTTTCAGAAGATAATATCATTACTTTAAAATCAGTTAGTTTCAAATTTTCTAAAGAAGGATAAATAGCAATTAATGCTTTTCTTAAAGCGCTATCAATAGCTTCAACTGGTCCATTTCCAACCCCAACTGTCATTTTTTCTTCAGCATCATTAGTTAGCGTAACATTTATAGTAGCTTCTGATTCAGTAATCAGAACACCTTTTGCATTCCATCGTCTTTCTGAGGTAACTCTAAATTTTTTTAATGAATAAAAATCTTCAATTTGATTTAATTCTTTCCTTACTAAAATTTCAAAACTAGCTAGAGCTGTATCATATGAAAAGCCAGCAGACTCTCTTTGCTTAATTATTCTCAGAATATCATTTACTTTGTCATCAGATAACTCAATCGACATTTTTTTTAATTGATTTAAGAGGTTTGATTTCCCTGCTTGATTAGAAATTATTACATTGCGTTCATTTCCAACTACTTCAGGATTAATATGCTCATAAGTTGTAGGATTTTTTTCAACTGCGGATGCATGCAAACCGCCTTTATGGGAAAATGCATAATCTCCAACATACGCACTTTGTTTTTTTGAAGATATATTTAATAAATTATCAACTAATTTTGACAACTTAGTTAAAGATTTTAGTTTATCTTTATCTATATTGGTTAGATATTCAGTTTTAAGAACTAATGTTGGTATTAAAGATATTAGATTTGTATTCCCACATCTCTCTCCTAAACCATTAATTGTTCCTTGAACTTGTCTTACACCTGCATCAATGGCTGATAAAGAATTAGCAATTGCATTATCGGTGTCATTATGTGCATGAATACCCAAATGATCACCAGGGATATATTTTTTAACATCAGATATGATATCAAAAATTTCATTAGGAAGAGTCCCTCCATTTGTATCGCATAAAACTACCCATCTTGCGCCTGCTTCATAAGCAGAACTTATACAATCTAAAGCAAATGATTTATCATACTTATATCCATCAAAAAAATGTTCAGCATCAAATAATGCCTCTTTATTTTTTTTTTTAATTTCAGCTATACTGTCCGTAATCATTGATATATTTTTATTATTATCAATACCTAAAACTTCTTTAACTTGGAAAGATGATGATTTTCCTACCAGGCATACTGCAGATGCCTTGCTATTAATGAGGCTATTTAATCCAGGATCATTAGCTGCACTTTTACCAGGTCTTCTGGTCATCCCAAAAGCAGTAAATAAAGAATTTTTGAAATCGATATTTCTATTAAAAAATTCATCATCAGTAGGGTTGGCACCCGGCCAACCTCCTTCAATATAGTCTACTCCAAGCTCATCTAACGCATTTGCTATAATCATTTTGTCACTAACTGTAAAATTAACTCCAGTTGTTTGCTGACCATCACGTAAAGTAGTATCAAATAAATAAATTTTATTTTCCATTATTTTAGGACTTCTAAATCAAATGATATTATTGTCGAGAAAATTCAATTTAAGTCTTAATTTTAAGTAATTATATTAAATTTTTTTAAAATATCTTCTTTAGTTAGTAAGGGAAGTAAGTATTTTAACTCTGGACCCTTTTCCTTACCAGTTAATGCTTTTCTTAATGGCATAAACAAATCTTTGCCCTTTAAACCAGTCTTATTCTTAATTAATGAAGTCCATTCATCCCATGTATCAATATTAAATGGTTCATTTGGAATTAATAGAGCCGCTTCTTTTAATAGATCCGGATTATCGGAATAATAAGAATTAGTTGAAAAAATTATATCTTTCCATTCTAAACATTCGTAAAAAAATTCTATATTATTTTGTATAAAAAACCAAAAATTTTCATCTACATCAATAACTCCTAAGTCATTGAATTTATTTTTTACATCATTAAAATTATATTTTTGTAAAATATTTTTATTTAATAATCTTAAAATATCGATAGAAAATTTAGGAGATGAAGAGGATAAAATTGAAATGTCAAAATTTTTAACAAGTAAATCTATCTCTGTTTCTTTAGTTAGATTAACACTTGTGCCTATACTCAATAAATAATTAAGGATTGTAATATTTTCAAAACCATCTTCTTTCATTTTTTGAATTGATAAACTTCCAAGTCTTTTGCTAAACCCCCTACCTTCATCATCTGTTAAAAAAGTATGATGACCAAATAAAGGAACTTTGGAATCTAAAGCTTTAAAAATCTGAATATGAAAAGCGGTATTAGTAATATGATCTTCTCCACGAATTATATTTGTAATCCCTTCTTCAATATCATCTATTACTGATGGTAAGTGATACAACAAACTGCCATCTTCTCTAATTAAAACTGGGTCACTTAAATTTTTACTTTCAAAAGCAACATTACCCTTGATAAGATCATTCCATTGAATTTTAGTGTCATCTAGTTTGAATCTCCAATGTGGTTTTTTTCCTGATTTTAATAATTCTTTAATTTCTTTATCAGTAAGTTTTAGGGAGCTTCTATCATATATAGGGGGTCTACCAGATGTTAATTGGGATTTTTTTTTAAGTGCTAATTCCTCTGGACTCTCAAAACAAGGATAGATTCTTTTTTTATCCTTTAATTCTTGAATTCTTTTATCATATATGTTTTGTCTATCAGATTGATTAAAGGTTTTGTCCCAACTAATTCCTAGCCATGACAAATCTTGTTTAATATTATTCTCATATTCTTTTTTACTTCTTTCTTTATCGGTATCATCTATCCGCAATATAAATTCTCCACCTTTATTCTTTATATAAACCCAATTTAATATGGCTGAACGAGCATTACCTATGTGTAATAAGCCTGTTGGGCTAGGTGCAAATCGAGAACGTAACATATTACTCTTCTTCAAATTTACATATTGGAATAGGTTTCATTTTATGTAAATTTGGTTTTCTTAACTGATTATATTTTTCAAAATATTGACTTTTAGGATTATTCATTGCTTCTTCTAATTGCTCATAACTTAAACCGATCTGGTATTCATCATCTCTACTATCATCCCATAATCCATCAGTAGGTTTTGCTTCAATAATATTCTTTGATATTCCTAGTTCTTTCCCCATTTCCCAAACTTGAGTTTTTGTACAATCAGCAATAGGCGAAATATCAACACCTCCATCTCCATACTTTGTATAGAAACCAATACCAAAATCCTCTACTTTATTACCTGTTCCAACTACAAGGGCATTATTTGATTGGGCTATTTGATATAATGCAACCATTCTAAGACGAGATCTAGAATTTGCAAAAGCTAATTCCGATTCAAAAGGCTTCATTATATCTTGGAAAGATTTAAAAACATTATCTAAACTTATAGTATAAACTTTAATGTTGTTAAAATTTTCTTTTAACCAATTTATATGTTCCAAACTTAAACTATGTTGTGTTTCATTTTGACGAATAGGCATAGAAACAACTATTGTTTTAATATTAGTGTTTGCACATAATGTGCTTGTTACTGCCGAGTCTATACCGCCTGACACTCCAACAACTAAATTAAATTTCTTTTCTTTAACATAATTATTTATCCAGCTAGAAATAAAATCTATTCTTTTAGAAACAAGCATATTTATTTAAATAGATAATATACTAAAGATTTGAAGACTGTTGAAGTCTAATTCTTTCTTCCTTAAGGAAATCTGATAATAAAAAAGCTAATTCTAATGATTGAGAAGCATTTAATCTAGGATCACAAAATGTATGATATCGACTCTTTAAATCATCTTCAGTCACTTCTTTCAATCCACCAATACACTCTGTTACATCCTGTCCTGTCATTTCTAAATGAATTCCTCCAGGATAGGTTCCTTCAGAACGATGAATTTTAAAAAATTGTTCAATTTCAGATATAATATTTGTTAATGGTCGAGTTTTATAACCTGAAGAGGCTTTTATAGTATTACCGTGCATAGGATCACAGGCCCAAACAACTTGATTATCAGTTTTTTTGACATGTTTAATGATATTAGGCAATATTGAAGAAATTTTTTCTGCTCCCAAACGACAAATCAAGGTAATTCGTCCTGGAATGTTATCAGGGTTAACAACATCTATAATTTTAAGAAGTTCATCTACATCAGTTTTAGGTCCAACTTTTAAGCCAATTGGATTTTGAATACCTTTAACAAATTCAATATGAGCTCCTTCTAATTGTCTGGTTCTATCACCTACCCATAACATATGGGCAGATACATCATACCATTGACCTGAAGTGCTATCTATACGAGTTAACGCTTCTTCATAGGGTAAGAGAAGAGCTTCATGACTTGTATAAAAATCTGTTTCATTCATTTGACGAACATTTTGATCATTAATTCCGCAAGCTTCCATAAATGTTAAACATTCATCGATTCTATTTGCCATATCCTCAAATTTTTTCTTATATTGATTGTCATCAGCAAAACTTAAATTCCATTGGTGAATTTGTTTAAGTTTAGCAAATCCGCCTTGAGCAAAAGCCCTGAGTAAATTTAATGATGCAGCTGATTGATTATAAGCTTGAACTAATCTTTCAGGGTCAGCTGTTCTAGATTCTTTATTAAATTCAATACCATTAATAATATCACCTTTATAAGATTCTAATTCAATATTATTTAATGTTTCTGTATCCTGAGATCTTGGTTTTGCAAACTGACCAGCTATTCTTCCTACTTTTACTACTGGGCAAGAAGCTCCAAAAGTTAATACGACTGCCATTTGCAATATAACTTTAAATGAATCTCTAATATTATTTGGGTTAAAATTAGCAAAGCTTTCGGCACAGTCGCCACCTTGCAATAAGAAAGCATTACCATTTGCAACTTCACCTAGTTGTTTAAGTAAACTTCTTGATTCACCAGCAAAAACTAAAGGAGGAAATCCTGAAAGTTTTTGAGTGATAATATTTAATTTATTTTCGTCACTATAATTAGGCAAATGTTTAGCTGGCTTATCTCTCCAAGAACTAGGTTTCCAATTTGTATTCATAATTAAGTGTGCCTAATAAACTCTCTCGAATCTTGAAACAAGCTGAATATGATTATATTTTTCCCCGTTTTCTAAGTATTTTGATCTCTGCTCTTTCAATAGCTAGATGATTTGATGGAATATTCTTTGTAATTACACTTCCTGCCCCAATTATTGAATTTTTTCCAATTATTATAGGTGCAACCAATGAACAATTAGATCCGACAAAAACATTGTCTTTAATGATAGTTTTGTGCTTATTTTTACCATCATAGTTACAAGTAATTGTTCCAGCTCCAATATTTATATTTTTACCAAGATTACCATCACCTATATATGATAAGTGGCTTATTGAAGTATTATTACCTATGGTTGAATTTTTCACTTCTACATAATTACCAATTTTAACATTTTGACCAATCTTCGTATTAGGTCGTATTCTAGCAAAAGGACCAATATTAGTGTTTTTATTAATTATACATTGTTCTAAAATAGTATGACTTTTTATAATTACATCTTTATTAATAAATACGCCTTTTTTAATAGTAACAAAAGGCTCAATAATTGATCCTTTTTTTATCTTAGTATCATAGCTCACACGAGTATTGTCTGGTTGCTGTATTATTACTCCTTCTTTAATAAGATTATTTTTTAATTTTTTTTGAAAAATTTTGTCTAAATAAATCAAGTTTTCTATTGTATTAACTCCAAGCATTTCTTCTTCTTCCCCTAAAACATAACTAAAACTTTTTTTAATATTATTAAAAATAAAAAAAATGTCGGGCAAGTGTTTTTCTTTTTTAAGATTCATACTAGATATTTTATTAATATGACTAAATAATAAATTTGAATTACACAGCATTACTCCAGAATTGCATAAGTTAATTTTTTTTTCTTCTAAATTTAAATTTAATTCCTCAATAACAGATGTAACAAAATTTCCCTTTGTTTTTACTCTTCCATAACCATAAGGATTATTAGTATTAAAAGCTAGCATTGAGCCAAAGGAATTATTTCTATTATAATTTTTTATCAATTTTTTAATACTACTAATAGTTATCAGAGGAACATCTCCAAATAAGATTAAAACATTTTTATTTCTCAAATATTTTTTTGCAGTTAAGATAGCGTCCCCAGTACCTTGTTGTTTTCTTTGAACTACAAATTTAGCATTAGTAAATTTTTTTTTAAGTTCTAAAATATTATTTTTATTACAAACAAATATTACGTTTTTTTCTGAAACATTTTTAGCTACATTATACACATGCTCTATAATAGAGAGACCAGATAAATCTTGAAAAATTTTAGATTTGTTATGCTTAAACCTTGAGCTATTGCCTGCAGCTAATATTACTGTTGTTAATTTTTTCATTTTAAAAATCTAGTAGTACTAGAAATTTCTTAAAATTTCATTACCTACGTTAATTATTTCTTTAGAAGCATCAGATGTTACACTTATATCTACCACACCTCTTCCAACTGAAAAAGTTTCTGCATAGATAATCTTACCAGATACTCGCGATCTTGCTACCTTTGCACCCGCATACCTTAACCTCATAATCATGGCATCTGTCAATTTAGCTCTTGGCATAACTCGGTTTAAAATAACTAATGTTTTTTTTCTTTCATCTTTAGCAATATTTAAAAATGGAATTGTTGCCATCAAATCTAAAGGTGATGGTTGTACAGGAACGTAAATAAAATCTGCAGCTTTAACTATCTGTATAGTTTCAAAAGTTATCGCAGGGGGGCTATCTATTATAATAAAATCATATTTTCTTTTAATACTTTTAAGATCTTCTTTTATATTTCTAGCATCAAAAGGATAATTATCAATACCAGTTGGTTCATTTCCATAATATTTTTTTCTTTCATTGAGCCAATAAGTTAAACTTTGCTGAGCGTCAGCATCAACAACAGCTACCTTATAATTACTGTTCGCCCACAATACGGCTAAGTTCGCTGAAAGAGTAGTTTTACCTGATCCTCCCTTTTGATTAGCAAAAGCTATTATTTTTCCCATAATTAAACCTTGTAAAAAATTTTTAAGATAATAACAATTTTATGTCTATATAAAACCTGTTTATAAAGCAAAAAACTATGCAAAAAATGATAGATTCAGCAAAAATGACCCTCGAAAGAGGTAATTTAGTAATATTTCCTACAGAAACCGTCTATGGATTAGGAGGTGATGCAACTAATTTAGAAGCAATTAAAAAAATATATACATTAAAAAAAAGACCCTCATCTAACCCACTTATTTGTCATTTTAAGAATATTGAGCAGGTTGTACAAAACTTTGAAATTTCAAAATTAGAAAATCTTTTAATAAAGTTATTTTGGCCAGGTCCTTTAACATTAATTTTAAAAAAGAAAAATTTGTCTAAAATAAATCCTTTATTATCAAATAACTCAAATTTAGTAGGATGTCGCATACCCAATCATCCTATCGCCAAGAAGTTATTGGAGTCTCTTAATTTTCCTATAGCTGCGCCTAGCGCAAATATTGCAACTAAAATTTCTACTACTAACTCCAGTCATTTATCTGATGAGCTAAAAAATAATGCTTTTTTATTGGATGGAGGTAGTTCAACTTTAGGTTTAGAATCAACTGTTATTCAAATAATTAATGATGAAATAAAAATATTAAGATTAGGAAGCATTCCTATAGAAGACATAAAAGATAAATTCTTAGATAATAAAATTACTATTGAAAATTTTGATTCAAAATTTTCTCCAGGAAATCAATTAAAACACTATTCACCTAACCTCCCTATGCGTTTAAATGTCCTTGAGGTTAGAAAAAATGAAAGTTTGTTAAATTTTGGTAGTAACAATCTTAAATCGCTTATTTCTGAATACAATCTTAGTCATAATGGTGATTTAAACGAAGCGAGTAAAAATTTTTTCAATTATTTACACTTAATTGATAAAAGCAAATGTGCTGGTATAGCTGTAGCCCCAATACCTAATTTTGGTCTGGGAAAAACTATTAATGATAGATTAATTAGGGCTTCAAGTTAAATGGATAAAGATCAAATTATAACTAGTTTGCTAAAAATAGTTCCTAAAAACGACATCATCTATGATGAAGCAGAATTATCCATGTACAATAAAGATTGGAGAGGTTTTTATAATTTTAATTCAATTTGCCTTGTTTTTCCAAATTCTAAAAATGAAATTTCAAAAATATTAAAATTATGTTTTAATAATAATATTAAAGTTGTCCCGCAAGCAGGTAACACAAGTTTGACAGGAGCTTCTGTTCCATCCAAAAATAATCATGAAATTTTAGTTAATCTTAAAAAAATGAATAAAATTTTATCAATGGACAAAACAAATATGTTAATTGAAGTAGAAAGTGGTGTGATTTTAGATAACCTAAAAGAATACACAAATAATAATCATTTTTATTTTCCCTTAAGTCTATCTTCTTCAGGTAATTGCTTAATTGGAGGAAATATAGCTACTAATGCTGGTGGAATAAATTCCTTAAAATACGGAACAATGCGGGATAGTGTGCAAGGATTAGAAATAGTTTTATCCAACGGATCAATAATAGAAAACATGTCCAGTATGAAAAAAGATAATACAGGATATGATATCAAAAATATTTTTTGTGGATCGGAAGGCACTCTTGGAATAATAACTAAAGCATTACTCAAAATTTACCCTAAACCAAAAGATTATTATCATTGCTTTTTTGCATTTAACTCAATTAATGAAACGATTGAGTTTTTTCAAAAATTAAGAAATTTATTTAATGAAACATTAGAGAGTGCTGAGATTATTCCTGATATAGCTTTTAAAATGGCGATTAAACATGGATTTTTATATAAACATTTTTTTTCAAATGCATATAAAAGTTATCTTTTGTGCAAATTTGCATTGTTTGAAGATAAAAAACAATTCCAGGATATTTTTTATAAAAAAATACAAAAAATAGATAAATTATACAAGGACGTAATTGTAGCTCAATCTATTCAGCAAGAAATAAATTTTTGGAAATTTAGAGATGATCTTGTTACTTCATATAAAATGGAAGGTAAATATATTACTAATGATATATCTCTTCCATTAAATAAATTAGAACATTTTATTACAATAGCTTCTAAAAAAATTAATGATTTAATTCCTGGAACAAGAATTTATCATTTTGGACATTTAGGTGATGGAAACATACATTTTAATATGATTGAGCCCATAAATTTTGCAAAAAACTTTAACTTATATAGAGATAAAATATATGATTTAGTCAATACAATCGTTATAGAAAATAAAGGGAGTTTTAGCGCTGAACATGGAATAGGGATTATAAAAAAAGAAAGTCTAAAAAAATTTAAAAGTAAAAATGAAATTAAATTTATGAAAAATATAAAAAAAACTTTGGATCCAAAAAATATTCTTAATCCAGGAAAGATTTTTGATTTAAATTAATTTAGATTTTATATTTTAAAGTATCTCTTAATTTATAATAAAAAATAGCTGATGAATAAATTGTTCTTCGAAATAAGTCATCCCCGGGTATGGAAAAATGTTTTACTTTTGAAAACAAATCAAATCTTTCATTTACACCAGAAATTTTTTCAGAAATTAACTTGCCTGCTAACGTACTTAAAGCTAATCCATGTCCAGAATATCCATGAGCAAAAATCAATTTATTATTATATAATACACCAAAATGAGGGAGTCTATTTGTTGTAATTGCTAAAGTTCCACCCCAAGAAAAATCAATTTTTATATTTGTTAGCATTGGAAAAACTTTAATCATTCTGTTTCTCACAAAATCTATTGATTTATGCATAAAAACGGAAGTGTAAGTTTCCCCGGCTCCAAATAGTAATCTCCAATCTTCCGTAAATCTATAGTAATCCAAAATAAATCTTGTATCGCAGACAGCATAATTATTTTTAATGATCTCTCTAGCTCTTTTTTCACCTAAAGGTTCTGTTGCAATAATATAATTGTTAATTGGCATAAATTTATTTCTTATTCTTCCTAGCAATTTATCTAAGTATCCGTTACATCCTACTATAACCTTATGAGACTTTATTTGTTTTGAGTTTGAATAAAGAACAATATGATCTTTTTTATTTTCTATTTTAGTAATAGGAGTATTTTCAAAAATTTTTACATTTAAAGATTCTAATTGATTAGCCAAACCTATCAGAAATTTTAAAGGATTAATATGATAGCTACCTTTATTAATTAAGCCAGAAAAATACATATCAGAACTAATTTCACTTTTTATTGAATTTTGATCAATTAATTCTAGTTCAGAATATTGATAATTTTTTTCTAAATAATTTTTTTCAAATTCAAAATCTTTAATATCTTTTTTAAAACATCCAGCACTCATAACTCCCTGCCGAATATTGCAATCGATATTATATTTTTTAATTAAATCGATAGCTGTTTGTACAGACTCTAATCCTAATTTCCATAATTCATTAGCATGATCAAACCCTAATTTTTTTTCTATGGTAAACTGATCTTTTCGCATACCATTACCAAGTTGTCCTCCATTTCTACCAGAAGCACCCCAACCAATTATTCTAGCTTCACAAATTGCAACAGCATAACCTTTTTGTGCTAAATGAAGAGCGCTGGAAACACCAGTCAATCCTCCACCTATAATACAAATATCAACTTCAATATTATTTTCTAAAAAATCCTTTGAATTAAAAGGTTGAATATAAGATTTATAAAAACTTCCCGCTTCATTATCATGTTGTTCGTAAGTGTTTTTTTTGTTAAAGATCATAAAAATATAAGGAATAATGATATCGCAATTATTTATCAACACAAGAATTGCATATTTCAATAAATAATCAAAATGATAGATAAATTTGAAAAGTGGATTAAAGAAAATTCTATTACTGAAGTAGAATGTTTAATTCCTGATTTAAGCGGCATTGCAAGAGGAAAAATTTTACCTTCTAAGAAGTTTTTAAAAGGCCTTAAAGACGACAGTCATCGTTTACCTCAATCCGTATTTATACAAACTATATCTGGAGGTTATGCAACTGATGATAATGAAGATTTACCTATAGATGTATATAATCCAACAGATATTGATGTAATTTTAAGACCTGATTTTAAAACAATTAGAAACGTTCCTTGGTATGAAGATCCTACAGCTCAAGTAATTTGTGATGCAGTAAATTTAAATGGAACGGCAGTAATAAATTCTAGCAGAAATATTTTAAGAAAAATTATCAAACTATATGAAGATTTAGAATATGAATTATTAATTTCCCCTGAAGTAGAATTTTATTTAGTAAAACCTAATCCTGATTCTGATTATCCTCTAGAAGTTCCAGTAGGACAATCAGGAAGAAAAGAAACTGGACAACAAGCCTTTAGCATAGACGCTGTAAATGAGTTTGATCCACTTTTTGAGGATGTTTATAATTATTGTGAGCAACAAGATATTGATATCGATACTATTAATCATGAAGGTGGTTCTGCTCAAATGGAGATAAATTTTCAACATGGCGATCCATTAGAATTAGCAGATCAAGTATTCTTATTCAAAAGAACTTTGAGACAAGCAGCTCTTAAGCACAAACTTTATGCAACATTCATGGCTAAACCTATGGAAAATCAACCTGGGAGTTCTCTTCACCTTCATCAATCTTTGTACAATAAAAAAAACAATAAAAATATTTTTTACAATAAAAAAAATATGATCTCTAATACAATGAAATATTATTTAGGGGGACTGCAAAAATATACTCCATTACTAATGCCAATTCATGCTCCTAATGTGAACTCATATAGAAGATTATTTGCAACATGGGGAACTCCAAATAATATAAACTGGGGGATAGGAAATAGATCTTGTAGCTTAAGAATTCCCTCAACTGAGGAAAAAAGTATGCGAATTGAAAACCGTATATCTGGATCAGACACTAATCCTTATTTAGTAATTGCAGCAAATTTAGCTTCAGGCTATTTAGGTATTGTAAATAAATTAAAACCAACACCTGAAACCAAAAAAAGTTTGTTTGATAACAAAAAAAGTGATCTTCCTAAAAATATGGAGGAAGCAATTAGTTTATTTGAGACTAATGATGAATTAAGTCAAATTTTTTCTCATAAGTTCATCAAAACAATAGCTGCAATAAGGCGTGTAGAAAATCAAGCTTACTTGAAGGTTGTTAGTTCCTGGGAAAGGGAATATTTACTGTTAAATGTTTAAAGAAATTTCTAGATGTTTTAAATACCAATTTTTAAATTTCTCTACACCTATTTCCATTTGAGATAAAGGACCAGGAGAATATTTTCTAGAATTGACACCTTTTTGATTATTTTCAATGATTCTTTTATCTGCTATGGTAGTTTCGTCCCACATCCAAATCATATCTTTTAAATTATAATCTTTTCCCTCTTCAGCATCTTGATGAACTAACCACATTAATTCAACTTCAGTTTCTAGAGTGGATTTAGGAATAAATGTAAATAAAGTAGCAAAATCATTACACATCAAAAGACTATTAAATGGAGAAGTTCCAACAGATGTATATCCACAATCATAATCCTTAAAATTACCCATAAGTTTTGCTATAGGTTTTCCTTCTTTTGTTTCATTAAACTTCCCTTCTTTTAATGGCGTTCTTTCTGCGCTTCTTGAAAATTGATTAAATTCTGTTTCATTATATTCACCAACAAAATGTCCAAGTTTTTTTGCTTTTTCATTCCAATCAGATAAAAGCCTATTAAATTTTTCAGAAACAGGTCCTGTTCCACTTCCTGCACCAGATGCAATAATATATTCACTATCATGAACAACACAATATTCTGGATGAGATGGTTGACAATGATAGCATTCGTGAAAATTATCTAATGTTAATTTCCAATTGCCATCCGTAGGATACATTGCTCGATGTGCAATTTTTGCATCTCCTAAACCATGTAATTCAATAAAATTTTTTGTTGGGGTAATAAATTCATCAAAATTAGATGGATTATCAGATAAATTAATGAAAATTAAACCTTCAAAAATATTAACATTACAACTATTTAATTTCCAATCTTTAGGATTAAAATCATTATTCATTAATCTAGCTGATCTTATTGAGCCATCTAAATTATAACTCCATGCATGATAGGGGCATATAAGTAATTTTGCATTACCGTGATCTTCTAAACAAATCTTAGAGCCTCTATGACGACAAACATTATAATGTGCATAAACACTGCTATCTTTGCCTCTTATTATAATTATTGATTCATTCCCTATCTCAAATAAAAAATAATCTCCTTGATTAGGTATGCGTGTAGCATGTCCTACAAAAACCCACTGTTTGGAAAAAATATTTTTCAAATCTAGCTCAAAAATATCATCATTAGTATAAAATTTTTGATCCAAAGTATGATTTGGTTTCTGGCTCCTTATAAGAGTTTTGAGTTCATTATTGTTCATTATTTATATTTATTTTATAATATTAATTGAATAAGCATTCAACGAATTTTATATAATATTTATGAATCAATTATATCACAATGACATTTACAAATTTAATTCCCCAGTTGAAAGTTATTGGGAAGATACATGTTCTGATATTAAAGAATCATTTAGGAAAATAAATTCTAATTCTAATTCAAATATTGTAGTTATAGGAGCAGGCTACACCGGACTATCTTGTGCTATACAATTAGCAAAAAAATATCATGAAGAGGTAACTGTAATTGAAGCAGGTCATATTGGATGGGGTTCATCAGCTAGAAATGCTGGATTTTGCTGCATACCTCCAACTAAACTTTCTTCTGAAAAAATGAAAAAAATTTATGGTATTGAGGAAACCAAAAAGTTTTATGCTAACACTATTGAAGGATCTAATTTTACAAAATCACTTATCGAAGATAATCAAATAGATTGCGACTTAACTGGAGATCGAAACTTTGAAGTAGCACATCATCCGAATACCTTTGATTATTTAAAAGAAGAAGCTAAAGTTTATAAAAAAGAATTTAATATTGAAACTGAAATCTATTCACAAAAAGAATTTGAAGAAATTGGTCATTCAGGCTTGGAGCAATTTGGAGCTTTTTCTTATAAACCAGGGTTTGCAATCAATCCTCTAAAATTTGTTCTTGGTCTTGCCACAATTGCAAAAAATTTAGGTATAAATATTTATGAAAAAAGCCCTGTAACAAAAATTGAAAAAAATATGGGAAAATACAAAATCATCACTAAAAATGGTTCAATCGTTGCTAATAAAGTAGTTATTGCATCTAATGGTTTCTATAAAGATGATTTAATCCCCGATCTCAATGATAGAATATTGCCAGCTATATCAAATATTATAGTAACACGACCTCTGACTGAATACGAAATAAGTTCTCAAAACTTTAAAACATATAATCCAATTTTAAATTCTAGAAAACTTTTATATTATTATAGACTATTAAAAGATAATCGTTTTTTATTTGGCGCTAGAGGAGATTTAATTGGTAGTGATAAATCATCATTAGAAATGACAAATAAAATGGAAAAGGAAATGAAAAATATATTTCCCCATTGGTCCAATGTAAGAATTGACTATAGATGGAGAGGTCTTGTAGCTATGACAAACAAATTATCTCCATCTATTGGAAAGCTTGAAAATGATGAAATTTATTATAGTTTTGGGTATCATGCAAATGGTGTAAATACTGCGCCATGGGCAGGAAAAGTAGTGGCTAATTTAATTGCTGGATCAAACAGCAAAGATTTAATGATATCTAAATTATACTTAGGATTACCAAAAAAATTTATTTTTCCTAAATTGCGTCTATTTTATTTAAGATTGGCTTATTTATATTATGGTATCAGTGATAAATAATAAAAATTTATGACTTCTTTTCTAAAAAATTTTAAAGTACCTGGTAGATTCGAAGAACATGAATGTACTTTTATTACCTGGCCTTGTAAAAACTCTGATTTAGAAATAATTAATTTAGAAAAAGAAATTGTTATTTTTGCTAAAGCACTATCTAAATATGAAAAAATAATAATAATTTCAGATCCTTCAACGTATGATAAAGCTCTCAAATACTGTAAGGAATTTTCATTAGTATGGTCCATACCTACAGATTTTTCTTGGATACGTGATAACGGCCCAATTTTTATAAAAAATGATAAAGGAAAAGTTGCAGGTATACATTTTAAGTTTAATGGCTGGGGAAATAAGTTTGAGAAATGTGAGACAATAAAAGAATTGCCCAAATATCTTTTAAAAAAACTACAAATAGAACGAATTACATCTGATTTAATCTTGGAAGGAGGCGGAGTAACTTTTGATGGTCAGGGAACTATGATAACAACTGAACAAATGCTAATGAATAAAAATAGAAATGCAAAGTTTTCAAAGTCACAAATAGAAAAAGAAGTAAAAGATTTATTAGGCATTCAAAAAGTAATTTGGTTAAAAAAAGGTTTAATTGAAGATGAAGGTACTGATGGTCATGTGGATTGTGTAGCGGAATATCTCGCTCCACAAAAAGTTTTAGTTCAAACAATTTATGATAAAAATAATCATAACTATGAACTGTTAAAAGTTAATTTAGAAATACTTCAAACAGAACGTGATGCACAGGGAAATAAATTAAATATTGTTGAAATGCCCTATCTCCCCTACTTTCCTCAACTATATAATGATACTCAGTATGTTTCTCCTTATACTAACTACTATGTTGCAAATAAATGTATCTTAGTCCCTGAAGTTAACCCTAAACTTGATAATAAAGCATTTAATTTAATTCAAGATATTTATATTGATCGAACAATTGTTCCAATCCCTGCTTTTTATCAAGCAATCGGTGGTGGTGGCCCTGGATGTATTACGCAGCAATTACCCAAAGGCATCAACACAAGTGTTTAAAAAAATTGTCTTTATAATTTTAGTTGGTTTTGTCGTATCCACATGCAATAATCAAGTTGAAAAAAAAGGCAAGAAGGGTGACTTTTTGTTTCGAAAATGTGCAAAATGTGGATTAAATGAATAAAATAAATACAATACTAAAACGTCGTAATAATTTACTCGGAAATAATTTACCCACGTTTTATGAAAACCCAATTCATTTGGTTAAAGGTAAGGGTGTTTGGGTATGGGATAATGATGGTAAAAAATACCTAGATTGTTATAACAATGTACCCCATGTAGGCCATTGCCATCCTGAAGTAGTAAAAGCAATTACTGATCAAGCTTCACTTCTTAATACACATACACGTTATTTGCATGAAGGCATACTTGATTATGTTGAAAAATTAACTGCAACATTGGAAAAAAATTTAAACACTGCCATCATGACCTGCACAGGGTCAGAATCAAATGATATTGCCATCAGAATGGCTGAGGCAGTTACTGGATCAAAAGGAATTATAGCAACTGATCATACTTATCATGGAAATACTGCATTAGTTTCACAACTTAGTAGAACAAATCCCCCAGGTGAAGGATATATGAATAATATAAAACATATTCCTGCACCAGATAGCTATAGACCACTTGGTGGAGTTTCAGGAGTTCCACATTCAGAAAATTTTGCAAATGAATTAGAAAAAGCTATCATTGATTTACAGAAAAAAAATATTGGTTTTTCTTGCTTAATCATTTGTCCTTTTTTTGCTAATGAGGGGTTTCCGCAGCTTGCTGATGATTGGCTATCCCCAACACAAAGAATTGTCAAAAAATATAACGGCATTATTATAGCTGACGAAGTTCAACCAGGTTTTGGAAGAATGGGGTCACATATGTGGGCACATCAAATGATGAAAATAAATCCTGATATTGTGACAGTAGGTAAACCAATGGCGAACGGTCATCCAGTAGGAGCCGTTATTACATCAACAGATATAATGAACTCTTTTAGAAACTCTTTTAAATATTTTAATACTTTTGGAGGAAACCCTGTTTCCTGTGCGGCGGCAATGGAAGTCCTAAAGATTATTGAAAGAGAGAGTTTGATGGTCAATGCTTTAGAAGTAGGCAAATATGCGCTAAATGAATTAAAAAAGCTATCATTAAGACATGAAATAATAGGGGACGTTAGAGGAAGAGGTCTATTTTTTGGTGCTGAAATGGTATTAGATAAAAAAACAAAAGCACCAGCTAAAGAAATCACAAATGAAATAGTTAATAAGATGCGTGAAAATGGCGTCCTACTAAGCAGTTCAGGAATTCATAATAATACTTTAAAAATTAGGCCTTCAATGCAATTTTCTAAAAAAAACACAGACCTACTTATATCAACTCTTGATAATGTTTTAAAAAAAATAAACATTTAATGATTAATGCAATAAAAAATATAGCAATTAAACTTTGGGGAATGAATGAAACACATAATTCTCTTATAGCATCACGTGAAAATCATACTTATAAAGTTTTCAACCAAGATAAAAAAATATTTGTACTTAGGGTACATAGAAAAAATTATTCCTCTAAAAATGAAATAAATTCTGAAATTAAATGGATTAAATTTTTAAATAAGAAACAATTACATGTTCCTATCCCAACCAAATCAATGAATAGAAATTATTTAGAACTAATTAATGGGCACTTTGTTACAGTTCTATCATGGATAGACGGATCACCAATGACAGAAGAATTTATTCAATCAAATACAAGCAAGAAATATACATATTTTTATGAATTAGGTAGATCATTAGCTAATTTGCATATTTATTCTGATGAATGGTTGATACCAGATAATTTTTCTAAAAGATCATGGGATATTGAAGGTTTGCTTGGAGAAAATCCGATATGGGGAAAATTTTGGGAAAACCCTGAACTAAATAAATCAAATAAAGAAATGATTTTAAATATTAAAAATAAATCGAAATCAATTCTAAACAATATTCAATCTAAAATGGATTTTGGTCTTATACACGCCGATGCTGTTCAAGAAAATATTTTAATTAGTAAGGATAGAATTAGCTTAATAGATTTTGATGACAGTGGTTTTGGATTCAGATTATTTGATTTAGCCACATCTCTTTTATATTATTACAATCATACTGATTATGAACTTATAAAAAAACATTTTTTAAACGGATATATATCTAGGAAAAATATAGATATAAAATTTTTAGATTTGTTTCTTTTATTAAGATCTTTTACATATCTCGGATGGAACATTACACGCATAAATGAAAAAAATGGCAAACAAAGAAATTCGGAATATACCAAACAAGTTCTCAGACTATGTAAAAATATAAACATTTAATGTGTATACCTTTCAAAACCTTTTAAAGTGTTTACTGTATTAACCCCTATTTCCTTTATAGCGTAGCCGCCTTCCATAACAAAAAGAGTTGGCAAATCGCATGAAGCTATTTTTTTTCCAACATCAAAGAAATCATCACTTTTTAACTTAAAGAAACTAATGGGATCTTTTTCATATGTATCAACACCCAAAGAAATTAACAATGCATCCGGTTGATAAGATTTAATTTTTTCAATGGCATCATCTAAAGCTCTTGTCCATTCAGTATAGGGTGTTCCAGGTTGCATCGGATAGTTAATATTGTAATCCTCCCCTGCTCCATCGCCCTTCTCATTAGCATGACCAAGAAAATGTGGGAATGCCTCCTTAGGATCTCCATGAAGAGATGCAAAATAAACATCTGATCGATCATAAAATATCGCTTGCGTTCCATTTCCATGATGAAAATCCACATCCAAAATAAAAATTTTCTTAGCACCCTTTTCAATTAATCTTTCTGCTGCAATGGCTACATTATTAAAAAAACAATACCCTCCATACTGATCCTTCGATGCATGATGACCTGGTGGCCGACATAAAGCGAATAAACTTTTTTCATTTTCCAACATCTCAGTTGCCGTTAAAACTACTTTTACAGCTTCAGAAGCTCCTTCTACTGTGCCTTCACTAATCGAGGTTTCATTAGCAAGAGCATAATATCCAAGTTTGCCCTCTATAAAATTAGGAATAACATCTGAAGGCATTGATCGACTTGGCCAAACAGTTGGAATAGCCTCACCTCCTAAGCCAAGTTTTAACCATTCTTTCCAAGCAACATTTAAAAATTCAACATAATGCTTATCATGCACTTTAAATATTATATCTGTGCTCATATTTTCTGGTTCTATAATTGGCCCAAGATTTCTCTCTTTAATTTCATTAATTATAAACTCCATTCGCTCAGGTCTTTCGAATGGTTTGACAAGTTCCCCTCCGTACAATTCTGTTTTAGAATTTCGAAGAATATGATTTTTTGAATAAATTGTTTTCATTATCTTTTAATCAATTGGTATATTTTTAATCCTATATTGTTGATTACCTATCATAAAAATAGAGATACAAATTAATAGTGTACTAATAAATTTTATAAAAGTAAATGTTTCGCCAAAAATAAGAAATCCCCATAATGAAGATAGAAGAAATAATAAAAAAAAAATTTTATATTTATATAATTCTTGCATTTATAACTTTGGTCGATGTTTCTCATCAAACAACCAAGTAATTGCTTTTTCGTATCCTAAAGAAACTCTAAAAACAGTATTATCATCATAAGCTTTCCCAACAATTTGCATACCTGTAGGAATACCGTTAGATGCAAAACCTGTAGGCGCGGACATAACCGGAAGGCGAGATAACATGTTAAATGGTGTGGTTAACCACATTGATTCATCACCAGCATCTTCTGTCTTTCTTATTTCTCCATTAAATTCATATTCAAGATTAGGATAGCCATGGTTTGCTGGTATACTAGTAACTGCATTCGTTGGACAAATAAAAACATCATATTTATTTAATAATGGTCCAAACTTGGAATAAGCATCCCAAGCAATATTATTACAATCAACCAATTCTGATAATGTTTTTTCTTTGCTGACCTCAATAAATTTTTTTGTGTAGGCACATAGTAAATCTTCTTTGTTTTTAGCAATATCTTTTAAGCTAGTCCCCCACAAACAATTTAAATATGTTTCTGCTGCATCGAGCAAATTATCTGGTAAGTCTGGATCAATATATTCCACAACTGCACCTAAATCAGTTAATATATTAAGAGCACTTTTTAAATTATCAACAATATCTTTTTCTACTTCAAATCCACATAGGTGATCTGACCAAGCTATTTTTAAATTTTTTAAATCAAAATTTCCATCAAAACTTTGAGGCTTCGGTAAACTTGCAATATCTTGATTATTCAAACCAGCTGTTAAAGATTGCATTAATATTATATCTTCAACACTTCTGGCCATTGGACCAGAGTGGCTATAGTAGTCTAAATTTCCATATGGCACTTCTGGATTTCTTCCATAAGGTGGCTTGTAACCAAACACACCACAAGCTGCTGCGGGGATTCTAATAGAGCCTCCAATATCTGATCCTGAAGCAATGGTGCAAGCTCCTGTTGCTAAAGCAACGCCTGATCCCCCAGAAGATCCACCAGGAGTATATTTTTTATTCCATGGATTTGTAGTTACTCCGTGAAGATCAGACCATGTTGTTCCTAAAAGACAAAATTCAGGTGTAGTCGTTTTAAATAGTGGAATGCTTCCGCCATCTAGTAATCTTTGAATGTAAACATCCGTAAAATTATCAACTCTATCTTTAAAAATTTTTGAACCACTAGATCGACATGAATTTATAAAAGCAAATTCTTCTTTTACAGCTAATGAAATCCCTTCTAGCGGTCTAGGCTCATGAGATTTTCCTAAGTATGAATTTTCAGCCTGTTTTGCATTTTTTAGAGCTATTTTGTCAAAATATTCTGTAAAAGCATTACATTCTTGTTGTATATACCTTGATCTATCTAATGCTGCTTTAGTGACTTCTACAGGAGAAACTTTCTTTTCTTTGTATGTATTGATTAGTTTTGAAGAATTCAAAAATAAATAATCATCATCTACCATAATATCTTTCTGCAGATACAATAATGTATTTTGGTTTTTTATATTATATCAAATATAAAAAATTATTCCTGGCAGTTTTTACAATACCTGCCGAGATATTCCCGGCAGGTTAGTATGTATTATAATGCTCTAAAATAATTAGCTACGTAAACGTGTCCACATCTGGTCATACACCTCTTGAGTAGACTGTTCACAAACTGCAACAAAAACACCAGGCCCAGCTCCATCACGTGGATTATTTTCTGGCATTACGGCTAATGCAGGTTCTAAAAATTTTGTGACACCTTTAACTCCAGCATTATACTGTGCATAATTAGTAACAGCTGCAGCGTTTTCAGGCTCTAAAAGAAAATCCATAAATATTAAAGCATTTTTACGATTAGGAGCATCTTTTAAAAGAACAACATTGTCCATCCAAACAACGTACCCTTGATCAGGATATGAATACTCAATATTTGCACCCTCTTCACGAGCTTTTGAAGAAAATCCGTTCCAAATCATTCCAACTGCTACGTCTCCAGAAACCAATACATCTTTTGCAATGTCTGATCCGAAAGATGCCCAATGTATTTTTGCACTTTGCAATAATGAATCTAAAGCCTTAAGTTGATCACGATCATTTGAACATTGAGGCATGCCTAAATGAAGAGATGCCAAAGCCATAACTTCTCCTTGACTATCCAAAACATTAATCTTGCCTTTTAATTCATCTGGAGGATTAAAAATAATATCAGTAGTATTTATATTTCCTTTATAAACATCTCTATTTACTGAAAAGCTTGTTGACCCCCATTGATATGGTATTGAATGTTTCCTACCCCTATCAAATGAAGCGTCAAGCCATTGAGATTCTATATTACTTTTATTTTTTAGTTCGCCATCACCAATGGTATCCAGCATCCCTTCTCCAGCTAATATTTCAACCATATAATCTCCTGGGACTGCTAGATCGTATGAACCAAGTTTTCCAGCCTTTAATGCTGCAAGTAAAGATTCATTACTGTCATAAGTATCCATGGTAACATCTATACCTGTTTCAGATTCAAACTTATCAAGTAATTCTTGAGGTATATATTCAAACCAATGATAAAGAGAAAGTTTTTCTCCCGCATTAGCAACATTTATACTCAATGCAAATATTGCACTGACAACAATAGTTTTAAACTTCATGTTTATCTCCTTTATTATTTTTTGTTTTTAAGTCTTCCCCTTTTTTACCAATTACGTAAGAAAGAGTTACAAGAAAAATGGAAAAAAGCAATAACAAGGTTGATAATGCCATAATGTTGGGTTTAATACCCTGTTTAACAGCACCAAAAATGGCTGTAGGAAGAGTTTCAACACCAGCTCCCTTCACAAAATTAGTTATTATAAAATCATCTAAAGAAATTATGAAACTTAATAGAAAACCTGAAATAATACCTGGACCCATAATTGGCATTAAAACATGCTTAAATGTTTTCCATCTATTTGCATACAAATCTTGCGCGGCCTCTTCATAACTTGCTTCTATACCCTGAAGCCTTGCAGAAATGGGTAGATATGCGAAAGGTATACAAAAAACAATGTGCGCAACTAAAATTGACAAAATACCCAGTTTAAAACTAATAGCAGAGAAAAAAATTAATGTAGCCACGGCGGTGACGATTTCAGGCACCATTATAGGCAATAAAATCAAACCAAAAGATGCTGATTTACCTCTAAATTGTCCACCCCTAATCATACCTATTGAAGCGGCAGTTGCAACTATTGTTGCGATTGTCGCTGCCATAAGAGCAATAATTAGTGAATTCCAAGCAGCAAGCTTGAATTTTTCTGATTCAAGACCATAAAAAACTTCATAATACCACCTTAATGATACTCCTCCCCATTTAGTTATAGAAAGGCTATCGTTAAAACTGTATATCATTACAATCAATAATGGAGAGTAAAGTATAAATAAGCATAAACAGGCAATAAAGAAAAAACCGTTGTAATGTTTAACGTTAAATGCTTTTCGCATTAAATTTGCTCCTTAGATTGAGCTCTTGCATAATAAATTAAAACTATCATGACCATGCTTAAAAGTATCATTGAAGCTGCAGCACCAAATGGCCAATTTCCAGCATTGCCCTTAAATTGGTCCTCTATTAAAGAGCCAATCATAAAAGTCTTAGCTCCTCCAAGCAAATCAGGGGCTAAAAAAGCTCCAAGTGATGGTACGAAAACTAAAATGCAACCTGCAATTATTCCTGGTTTGACAATTGGGATCAATATTTGAAATAAAATTGTCCATTTTGGGGCATATAAATCTGAAGCTGCTTCTGAAAAAGTAAAGTTGTATCTTTCTAATGCCGCATAAATAGGCAAAACCATAAATGGTAAGTAAGAGTAAAATAATCCTAGTTGGACAGCTAAATTAGTATTAATTAGCTTTAACGGTGTATCTATCAAACCTAAAGTAATTAATATTTCATTGAGAGGTCCTGAGTCACGTATCAAAAACTTCATAGAGACAGTCCGTATTAAAAGATTAACCCAATATGGTACAGTCAATAATAATAACCATATAATTTTATTGTTATCTACACGCGTTGCAATAAAAAAGGCAGTTGGGAAACCAATCAATAGACATAAAATTGTTGCTCCAGTTGCTTGCAGTATTGAACGAATAAATATTGAAATATATTTCCATTCAATCTGAGGTGGGTCATCACCAAAAAGCCCTCGATCAAATATAAATTGGTCGTAAGCAGCTAAAGTTGGTTCCCAAATCACCCCTCCTCTAAACTCTTTGGTAAGAAAAGAATATACCAACATCAGTAGTACAGGTAGAGCAAGGAAGAAACTAATTATAAGCCAGCTCGGTAATAAAAGCCAAATTTTTACTGGTGAAAAAGTTGATGAAATTGTTCGGCCACCACCTACACCCGTTGCCATTAGTTAATCAAAAACCGAGCTGCATCATTATCAATACTGACAAAGACTGGGTCTCCTAATTTATAGGTATCAGAAGTTAAAGGGCTGTTTTGCATCCGGATGGCAAGAGAAAGATCTTTTCCCAAAATAACTTCAAATTGAGTGTCTGTTCCAAGATATGTAGATTGACCAAGGTTACCCTTAAGATCACGCTCATTGGAGGATTTTTTTTTCATAATTAATTTTTCTGGACGAATAGAAATAATACCCTTTTGACCAGAATTAACTTTAGATTTTGATGTGGCATTAAGAATTTGACCACTTGGTAATCTACATAAAATAGATTTTCCATCAATTTTTTCCACAGTTGCATTAAGTAAATTTGTTTCACCAATGAAATCTGCAACAAAACGATTGGCAGGATACTCATAAATTTCAGATGGTTTTCCTATTTGTTGAACTTGACCAGAAGACATTACAGCGATTCTATCAGACATTGATAATGCTTCATCTTGATCATGTGTTACAAAAACAAATGTTATACCAGTTTCTCTTTGTAAAGTTTTTAGTTCAACGCGCATTGCCTGTCTTAATTTTAAATCTAATGCTGAAAGTGGTTCATCAAGAAGTAAAACCTTTGGCTTAGGAGCCAATGCCCTTGCCAATGCCACTCTTTGTTGCTGCCCCCCTGATAGTTGATTAGATTTTCTTGTTGCATAATCTTTCATTTGTATGAGATCGAGAACTTCCATTGTTCTTTTTTCTATTAAGTTATTTTCTTTATTTAATCGTCGAAGTCCAAAAGCTACATTTTCGAAAACATTTAAATGTGGAAATAAGGCATAGTGTTGAAAAACTGTATTAATAGGTCTTTTATTTGGAGGAAGATTAACTATTTCTTCATTAAATAACTTTATAGTTCCCTCCGTTATATCTTCAAAGCCAGCAATCAATCTTAAAAGAGTTGTTTTTCCGCAACCAGAAGGACCTAATAAAGTAAAAAACTCATTGTCATAAATAGTTAAATTTACATTTTTTAGAGCTTTAGTAGAGGATGCGCCAGTATTATATACTTTGGTAACATTAGTAACTTCTATAGAGTTAATTTTTTTATCATTCATTTTATTATTTCATACTCTATTATTAGCTAGACTTCAAATTTGTAATTTCTCGGCGAAACGGTAAAGCATCTTCTATAATATCTTTATCAAGTTCACGCGCATACCTGTGTCCCGCATATGTTGCCCATGCAATAGGGCCTGGTGCATTAGCATCTCCAATAATTTTAACAGAATTAATACCAGCATCTTTCCAGTTTTCTTTTTGCAACTTCAAGTCTTCAAATAATTTATCGTTTGGTTTTCGTGAAGCAACAATTACTACTGCCTCAGCTTCAAGATCTTCAGTATTTTGCGTATAAATGCAATTAGTCTTTACGTAATTTGAATGAATTGATGCTATGCCTTTATTAAGCTCGATATTTACGCCCATTTCAATTAGTCGTTTTTGAATTTCTCCTTGTTCAAGTGTATTTTTAGACCACTCAGATACATAAGCAGAAGGTGTAACAAGAGTAACTTCACAACCTTTTTGAATTAGTAATTCTGCAATCACACCTCCCATATAATAATGATCATCATCATAAATTACAACTTTACCATTTGGTAATTTATTGTTCATTATATCATCAGGAGTAAACAAAGACATTTTTGAATCTGTAGGGATAGGTAGAACATGTTGCCTAGAAACTCCATCAACTCTCCATTTAGATCCAGTTGCTAGACAAACATTTTCAAAACCAAATTCTAAAACTTGATTAACATCTAAGTTCGATTTTAGGTAAGTTTCTACATTTGATTTTTGTGAAAGTTGATATTCTCTATAATCTACTACACGTCCCCAAGCTGAAAGACCTGGAAGATTTCTTTCTCTAGAAACTCTTCCTCCTATTTTATCTATAGCTTCAGTTAAAGTTACTTCATATCCGCGATTAGCACATGCGAGAGCTGCCTCAAGACCTGCTGGACCTGATCCTACTATTAAAACTTTTGAAGAAGAGCCTTTTGGCTCAATTTTTTCTGGATGCCATCCTTTTCTCCATTCTTCCATAAATGTTGGATTTTGCGTACAACGACTTATAGACATAGTCATATCCCCACTAATACAAATGTTGCAACCTATACACTCACGGATATCTTGTATTCTTCCCTCTTCTATTTTCTTTGGAAGAAAAGGGTCAGCTATGGATGGTCGTGCACATCCAATAAAATCTAGTGTTCCTGATTTTATTTGTTTAACCATTACATCAGGGCTTGTAAAGCGTCCTACACCCACGATTGGTTTAATTGTTAGTTTTCTGATACCAGTCACAAGATCGAATTGTGCTGCTTCCTCTTTAAATCTAGAAGGAGCAGAACAGTCTTCCCAAGCACCGTGAGCCAAATCCCATAGATCAGGTAAATCCTGATGCATTTCAACAAAATCTCTTACTTCCGAATTCGCAAAACCAAGATCTCCAACCATTTCATCTAAAGACAAGCGCAATGTGATGCCCATCGTATCACCTACTTCGTTTCGAACATCTTCAACTACTTCCCTTACAAATCGTGCACGGTTCTCTAGACTTCCACCATATTCATCTGTTCTATGATTGGTTGCAGTAGATAAAAAATGTTGAAAAATTCCAAACCCATGAGCTCCGTATAGACAAATTAAATTAAAACCAGCAGTACGTGATCGTTTTGCTGCATTTACAAACCAACGACGAAGATTTTTAATATCTGATTTATCTAAAGATCTTGCATGCACAGGATCATTTGTAAAAGTACGAACAGGCATAGCGGTAACTGCTAAAGGGACTTCTTTGGAGTAAAGATTTGGTCCGTTAATACCTGAATATGCTAATTGAATACCTGCAAGCGCACCATGCTCCTTCATTCGATCAGCCATCTTACTAATCATTGGTATGTCGGAGTCATCCCATAACCGTAACTCAATAAAAGGAGTTATCTCTGATGTATGATGCATCTCACATTGCTCAGTAAAAATAACCCCCCAACCTCCCTGACTCTTTATGCCTCGCATCTCTGCGGCAGCGGAGGGATCTCTATACCCACCACCGTTGCAATGGGGAACTTGATAAAAACGATTTTTGGCTGTTACTGGACCAATAGCCAGCGGTTCAAATAAAATATCGTAACGACTGTCTCTACTCATCAATTAAAGCTCCTATGCTTTATATTTAATCCATCTCGTTTTTAAGGAAGTATATTTATCAAATGAATGTAATGACAAGTCTCTTCCATAACCAGATTGTTTTACGCCTCCAAATGGAGTTATCGTATTTAATGCATCAACTGTATTAACAGACACTGTTCCAGCATTTAGCTTATCAGAAACTCTTAAGGCTCTGGATAAATCATCTGTCCAAACAGAAGCAGCCAACCCGTATTCACTATCATTAGCTATTTTGAGTGCCTCCTCTTCAGTATCAAAAGGAATGACAGAAAGAACTGGTCCAAAAATTTCTTCTTTCGCAATAATATCATTTGAGTCTACATTATCGAATATCGTAGGTTGAATATAATACCCCCTACCATCAATCTTCACTTGCTTACCACCGGTGACTAATTTAGCTTTTTCTTTCCCTTGTTGAATATATTGTAAAATTTTTTTTGTTTGCTCTTCATTAACAATTGCTCCCATTTTTGATTCAGGGTTAAGTGGATTTCCAGGTTGCATTTCTTTTGCTAAAGATGAAAGTCTAGTCACAAACTCGTCTTTTATACTTTGCTCTACCAACAATCTTGAGTTAGCTGAACATACCTCCCCTTGATTAAAAAATATTCCAAAAGCAGACATATTAAGAGCTGCTTCTAAATCTTTACAATCTGCAAAAATTAAATTTGGGCTTTTACCACCTGTTTCAAGCCAAACCTGTTTCATGTTTGACAGACCTGCATACTGTTGAAATAATTTCCCAACAGTTGTTGATCCAGTGAATGCTATACAGTCAACATCATTATGAAGTCCAAGAGCCTTTCCTGCTGTTTCACCATAACCTGGCACAACATTGAAAACGCCCTCTGGAACCCCCGCTTCCATTGCCAGCTCAGCTAACCTGAGAGCAGACAAAGGTGATTGCTCAGCTGGTTTAAGAACTAAAGAATTGCCACTACCTAGAGCTGCAGACGCTTTCCAGGTTGCCATGTCTAAAGGAAAGTTCCACGGAACTACAGCACCAATAACGCCAAGTGGCTCCCTTGATATCATTGCTAAATCTCCTGGTCCTGTTGGAGCTATTTCATCATACATTTTATCAATAGCTTCAGCATGCCATTGAAAAAACATTGCCGAGCCTGGTGCATCAATTGTTACAGCATCAGAAACTAGTTTACCCATATCTAAACTGTCCAAGAGAGCTAATTCCTTTAAGTTTGATCTAATTAAATCAGCTAATTTTAATAAAATAGCTTTTCGTTCTGATGGAGGCATTTTAGACCAATTACCTTTTTGAAATGCTTTTCTCGCTGCTTTAACAGCTAAACTAATATCTTCTTCATTGCATTCTGCAACAGAAGTTAATATTTCTCCTGATGCTGGATTAATAGAGTCAAAAGTTTTACCAGAAATCGAGTCTACAAATTTTCCATTGATAAAAGCTTTGTTTCGAAAACTAATTTTAGATGCTTCTTTCTTCCATTCTTCAAAATTAAGATCAGTCATAATATGCCTTTCTATTGATCTCCAGGAACTCCGTATGAAGGTGCTTTTGTTGGATCAAGTGCTCTTTGAAGATAATCATCTACTAGTGGTTTATAAACTTTCCATACTTCAGACAGTTTTTTAATTGGACAATCTTCTGACCAATCACATCTAAGATCAACTATAGGCCATGAAACGTTATGGCTAATTTTCATACCTGCAGAATGAATGGGGCCAGATTCTCCCCCTGCCTCCAAACCCGCTTGTAAAGAAGTAATTAATCTCTCTCCTAAATGACCAGATGCATTTTCAAATTTTTCTACTATTACTCTTGGGACTTCTGAATTAGACAAAAGATTACCAGCAGACAAAACATTTACTCCTTTAGCTTCGGACCATATACCTAGTGAATTATTTCCAGAATGAATAGCGGTTCTTCCCTTTGAATCGATAACTAATATTTGCCGATAGTCTAAATGATTAGCGGTAGTTTTAATCTGGTCAATAGCCTCAGTAGCGGACAAACCTTTTTCAAGTAAATTTAAAGTAAGCGCTCCTAAGGATGGATCGGTTACATTTTGACTAGATACTGCCCCAACTCCAGATCGTGTATAAGAACATCGAGCAGCCACAGCTGGTGATGAAGAAGCAACTGCTGTGCCACACATTCCAGTTTCTTCACATCTTGCAACTAAAGAAAAAGTCATTGAGGAATAACCGCCGTTGCATCAATTTCTACTAACCACTCTGGACGAGCTAGCGCATTTACAACTAAACCTGTTTGAACTGGATGAACACCCTTAGTATACTGTCCAATTATTCGATAAACTGCTTCTCTGTTTTTAATATCTGTTATGTAAACTACCATTTTTACTAAATGTTTCATTTCTCCACCTGCCTCTTTTATTAATTGTAAAATATTTTGCATAACTTTATGTGTTTGTTCTGCAGGATCATCACTTGCAATGTTAACTGCATCATCTAAATTTTGTGGACACTGACCTCTCAACCAAATAATTTTACCTCCTTCTGTAACAACTGCATGACAAAGATCGTTATCCAAATTTTGTTCGGGATAGGTGTCTTTCGTATTAAATTTTCTTATTCGAGTATGAGTCATATAAAACTTTTTTTATTTTACTTTTTGTCTAATTTTAACAGATAATTTATATCCATCAAGTTGTTCAACTTCCTTAATAATGCTTTTAACAGAATCATCTACCGAAGGTAAATTATATTGAGATCTTTTTTGAATAATCTTTTTAAGATCATAATAAAAAAAATCACTAGCTGTATTTAATATTTTCACGAAACAGTATCTGTTTTCTTATTAGCTATATGTTCCCCTAAATATTTTGCATCTTTCCAAACTCCCCAAATAAAAGAAGATCCACGCATAGATAACCACGGCAATCCAAGAAAATAAATTCCTTTTTCTTTGCAAACACCATTTTTATAAATAGGTTTATCAAATTTATCAAATAAATCTAACTTTAACCAATTAAAGTTATGACTATAACCTGTGGCCCATATAATAGTTTTTATTCCTGATTCTTTTAAATCTAATTCTACGATTGGCTTTATAATACATTCATGATCTGGATCAAATTCTCTTGCCTCAGGCTCTTCAGGAAAATCAAGATTGTTATTTTTTATATATTCATCTGCCTCATCCAACAAACTTAAATAGTTTTTATCACCATTGTTTATGTTTTCTTTTAAATCATCAGTAAAATAAATTTTTTCGTTTTTATACTCTTTTGTCATCCCAACAAGTTTGATTCCTTTATTGGCAAACTTTCTAAAATCAATTGTCTTGCCTCCATCATAACCACTAACAGCAATCGTAACGTGTTGAGTTCCAGGATTAGGTGTTTTAGCTTCCCATTTTCCAAGCACTCCTAACCACCAAACATTATCACGTCCTCGATATCTTCGTGGAGGTCTATCATGTGGCCCAATAGACAAATAAACTTCTTTACCGGATCGTAATAATTCTTCTGATATTTGCGATCCAGATGAACCTGAACCAACAACTAATACAGCACCCTCTATTAATTGTTTAGGATTCTTGTAAAATTGTGAGTGCATTTGTTTAAGAGGGGCATTCTTAGGAATAATATTTGGAATTATTGGTTCTTGAAAAGCACCTGTTGCTGCTATAATATTTTTAGCTTCATAGATACCGTCTGAAGTAGTAATTTTAAATCCATTATTATTTGGAAGCTTAACAACTTCTTCAACATTAACGTTTAAATGAATAGGTGCATTTATTTTTTTGGCAAATTCTTCAAAGTATTGAACTACTTGCTCCCTTGATGCAAAAGAATCTGGATGGATATTAGAAAATTCCATAGAAGGAAATCTGTCATGCCAGGAGGGGCCATTAGCTACTAATGAGTCCCATCGGGAAGTACGCCATCTTTCAACAATTCTATGTCGTTCTAAAATAATGTGTTCAATTTTATTATTACTAAGATGTTCACTCATCGCTAAACCCGCTTGGCCACCCCCTACTATTAGAGTATTCGTATGTTTAGTTATCATCATTATCCATGCGTGCTTAAATAAAAAAATTATCTCTAAAGAAGATTCTTTATAGCAGATATATTAAAAATAATGTTTGTGAAAATTATAATTTTATTTTTTGATGCTTGGTTTTTTCTAAATATGCAAATAATATAAATTTGTTTATAATTATTGGCTGTTGTGAATTTAATATTATGACAAAATAGAAAAATATGCATATTCAAGTTAGGTTAATAAAGCATGACAACTATTGAGATTCTTAAAACACTGATTGCATTTCCAACTATAAGTGCCAATTCTAACATGAAACTAGTCGATTACTGTTCGGATCAATTGATAAAAGTCGGAGCGGAAGTAAAAATTATCAAAAACGATAATGGCACTAAGGCTAATCTTTATGCAACTGTAGGTCCTCGCAACATTCCTGGCGTAATGTTGTCAGGACATACTGATGTTGTTCCTATAGAAGGTCAGACATGGTCTGTTCCGGCATTCGAAATGACCAATAAAGATAATAAACTTTATGGAAGAGGTACTGCCGATATGAAAAGTTTTGTAGCTTGTGCTTTGCATGCAGCTATCAAAGCGTCAGAAATGAATTTAACAACACCTCTGCATCTAGCATTTTCGTATGACGAAGAAATTGGATGTGTTGGAGTGCGCTCCATGATCGAAATGCTTAAAGCTGCACCTTTACTTCCTAACTTTTGCATTGTTGGAGAACCAACTCTAATGCAAATTGCAACAGGTCATAAAGGAAAAATAAATGTATCTGTTAAACTTAAAGGAAAAGAAGCCCATTCAGCTTTGTCTACAACTGGACTGAATGCCATTTACTTAGCTTCAGAAATGATAAATGAAATTCGCTCAATTGAAAATGAAATAAAAGAGAAATTTACACATGATGATGAATATGATGTTCCTCACACAACATTACATGTTGGAAAAATAGAAGGAGGTATTGCTTTAAATATTGTTCCTAATAATGCTAGCTTTCTTTTTGAAATTCGCAATTTACCTGAAGATGATACTGATATTATATTAACTAAGATAAGAAAAGGTGCTGAGGATATTTTATCAAAATATTTAAAAGATTTTCCATCAGCCAAAATTGATATTGAAGTTATTAATCAATATCCACCTCTTGGGACATCTAAGAATTCTGATGTAGTAGATTTATTAAAATCCTTAACAGGAAACAATAGCACGTTTAAAGTTTCTTTTGGAACAGAAGGGGGATTATTTAGCAATGAATTAAAAATTCCTACAGCTATCTGTGGCCCTGGTTCAATGTCACAAGGTCACAAACCAGATGAATATGTAAGTATCGATCAAATTAATAAGTGTGAAGAAATATTATCGAAACTTTTATTAAAACTAAAAGCCGGTCTTTAGCTTTCGAATTCTACCGCCCCAACTACTTTTTAAGTGTTTCTTTCTCAAAATAGGTATTTGATAGCTTATAAATTATAATTTAACTCATTTCTTTTAAGTTAATATAAAATTGCTATTTTCTTTCATATTTTGATACACTCTTGATTTTTAAGGTTTATTTATAGTAGAACATTCTAAAACTCTAATAGGTGAATTTAAATCACCATCAAAAATTCATTTTCTGAATGAATTACCAAAAGGACCTTCTGGTAAAATACAAAGATTTAAAATAAAAAAATATATTTGAATTAGTATTTATTTGTTTTGCGTGATATGTTTATTTTATATCGAAAGAAAAATAAATTATAATTATTTTGTGTATTTATGGAATTTAGGTAATTGTGGATCTAATTTATAATAATCCATTTTGCCTTTCGTAAAAATATTTGAATGTGTTTTAAGCTTTGTGGGATTTTTTAACATTCCTGCAGCAATACTGATTCTTTGACTATCTAATCTTTTATAGAAAATACTCGCTCCACACTTTGAACAAAAACCCCTTTTAGCAATGTTTGATGAATAGAACCATTTAAGAGTTTTTTTACTTGTAAAAACTATATCCTGTTCTTCACATGAAGTATATGATGCAAAGTTTCCATGAGTTTTCATGCATTGGGAACAATGACAATTACTAACATGGCGCAATTTACCCTTAATTTTAATCTTAATGCCGCCACAAAGGCAATTTGCATAATAAGTTTTATTCGTTTTATTCGTTTTATTCATTATTATTAATTTTTTTTAATTAGAATTAAACTGTCATTATCAAAGGTAACCCAAACCTTTTTTTTATCATTTATTAATTGATTGACCTGTGCTCTATTAACATTTTGTGATGATACAGAAACTGATTTTGAAAGACCTTCTATTTTAATATAATAATGACTTCTCTCTCCCAGGTAAGTAATGTTTTCTACAATACCTTCAATCAACCCTGAATCTTGTTCGGGTCTATTGATATGTAGATTGAGTTTTTCTGGCCTTATTCCAACTAGCACATCTTCACCAATAGAATAAATATTATTATCGCAATTAGCTTTTGTGACGCCTAGAGATTTTGACTTAAGGGAGCAAACATCATTGTTTATGGTAGAAATAGTTGCATCAAAAAAATTAATAGTTCCAATAAAATTAGCTACTTCTTCATTTATAGGTTTTTCATATAATTCATCAGGGGATGATACCTGAAGTATTTTGCCATTGGACATGACAGCTACTCTATCTGACATACTAAGTGATTCTTCTTGATCATGAGTTACAAAAACAAATGTAATACCAACGTCTTTTTGCAATGAGCGGAGCTCAATTTGCATATTGGCTCTCAATTGTTTATCCAAAGCACCCAAAGGCTCATCTAATAATAAAACCTTTGGTTGCATAATTAATGCTCTTGCCAACGCTACACGCTGTCTTTGTCCACCAGAGAGTTGATCTGCTTTTCTATTTCCGTAACCAGATAATTTAATTAATTCTAAATAACGGTCAATCTTAAAATGTAATTCTTTTTTTGATAATTTTTCTTTTCTTAATCCATAACCAATATTGCTTGCAACATCCATATGAGGAAAAATAGCATAATTTTGAAAAACCATATTAGTTGGTCTTTTATTGGGAATTAAATATGTGATGTCATCACCTTCTATAAATATTCTTCCTTTGTCAGGTTTTTCAAAACCAGCCAACAATCGTAATAAAGTTGTTTTGCCACAACCAGATGCTCCTAATAAAGAAAAAAACTCTCCTTGATTGATTCCTAATTGGATACTATCTACAGCAACAACAGATCCGAAAGTTTTTGTTATTCCTTTAATAAATATAAAATCATTATTTTTTTTCATTTAAATAACCCATAGATTTTTTTATTTGTCACTCCTCGACTTCTAACCCATTCAGAAAAACTTATTGTAATAAAAGATACGAGTAAAATAATTGATCCTAAAGCTAACATATAAGGAATATTTTTTACATGACGTAATTGTCCGTAAATATAAATTGGTAAAGTGGGATCTTCCCCAGAAAGAAAAAAAGCAATCAAAAATTCATCAAAAGAAATTGTGAATGTTAATAATAAACTTGCAAGAATCCCTGATCCAACAATGGGAAAAGTAATTCTATAAAAAGTCTGCCAAGCATTTTCACCTAAATCTAAGGATGCTTCTTCAAGACTTTTATCAAATCCTTCAAATCGTGAAATTAAAATTACCACTGAAAAAGGCAAGCAGATCAATATATGTCCAGCTGTAACAGTAATTAAACTTAGTTGCATACCTACAAATATGGCAAAAATCAATAATCCTACTCCCATAATGATTTCAGGAAAAACCATTGGTAACAATATGATACCAAGTACAGACTGTTTAAAATGAAACAGATATCTTGTCATAGCTCGTGCAACTAATATGCCTAAAATAGTACTAATTACAGAAGCAAAAATTCCTACTTTAATACTAGCAAAAAGAGCGTCATGTAATTTTGTTTTCTTCCACATGGTAACATATCTTTCAAACGTCCAATCAGTAATAGGGAACTGCATGTATTGTGATTCACTAAAAGAAAAAAGAGGTAAAAATAAAACTGGTATATAAAGAAAAGATAAAAATAAAATTGCATAAACTGAAAGTAAACGATTGCTTAAAGAGTATGAGGGATTTATTTTCATTTTATTCTCGATATGAGCCATCTTGATATTAAAACAAAACAAATCACCAACACGGTAACAATAGTCATTGTTACGATCGCAAGTGAAGATCCAAGAGGCCAATTATTTGCTTTTCCAAACATAATTTGAATAAGATTTGCTACCATAATGCCTTCAGAACCTCCTACTAATTTTGGTGTAATATAATCTCCAGTTGTTGGTATAAAAATGATCAAGGCTGCTGCCAAAACACCAGGAAACGAAAGAGGAAATGTAATCCTCCAAAATCGTTTAAATGCACTATCACCCAAGTCAGAAGCCGCCTCAAGAAGAGTTCTATCAATTTTTTCAAGAGACACATAAATTGGCAATATAGCAAATGCAGACCATGCATGAGCTAAAGTTACAAAAACAGCAAATGGGTTATAAAGTAAAAAAGATAAAGGATTTTCAATAATACCTAAATTTGATAAACTTCCATTAATAACGCCATTATAGCCAAGAATAAGCTTCCAAGCAAAAACACGAAGTAAATAACTTGTCCAAAAGGGAATGGTAAGAGCTATTAACCACAATAACTTACGATCTTTAACAACAAATGCTACATAATAAGCCATCGGATATGCCAACAAGACAGTTACAAGAGTGGTAAGGGATGAAATAATAAGAGAGCGCTTAATAAGGGCATGGTAAGATGTTTTATTTAAAACGGTTTTATAATTTTCCAGTGTAAGGGTTGTGTCAATAGTGACATAATCTTGAGTCCAAAAACTATACGCAATTAAAAAAATTATTGGAAAGGCAAAAACAAAGATTAACAATAATAAAGAAGGTGATAACAAACTGTACGCTTTAGCAGAATCACTTCTTGCGAATATTTTTTCAAAAGTATTTGACATAAAAAAGATACAATTAAAGCAACCTCCTCAATATTTGAGGAGGTTAATTTTACTAATAATTAAAACTAATCAACTTTTGCTCTGATCAGTTCCCATTCTTCAACAATTTTATCCAAATTAGGCATTACCTCTTGAAAAATAGTATTTGCCAACCAAGCATCCACATCACTTGTATCAACTATAATTAATTCCAAAGCTTCTTCACTAGCAACGCTAAAGCCATCAGCATTAGCTGGTGCATATCCCCAATCTTCTATCAAAAATTGTGACGCTCCTATCGAAAGACCTGAATCAATTAAAGCATATGCTTTTTCCATTGGAGCATCTTTACCAGCTGTTGAACTAAGTGCAAAACCACATACCCAAGAGAAAATTTTCTGATCTTTTGGTTGCATATATTCTACTGTGTCAGTGAACTGCTCATCCCAAATTAGATTATTGTAACTATCATTCCAAGCCTCTACAGCTACAACTTCACCTTGAGCCATTGCACTTTCAAGCTCTCCAGTAACATTAGTAATTATTCTCGCTTGGTCTACAAGTTCTCTAAGTTTATCTTTAACTGTTTCCCATTCACTATCTGACATATCATATGCATTAATGCCTATGTGTGCAGCTACTAACGGGATAGTATCAACCGCTCCTGCTAATATACCTATTCTTCCTTTGTATTTTGGATCCCATAAAATATCCCAACTATTATTATCACCAGCATATTCTGGGGCTAGTTTTGTATTTACTATAACAGAAGTATTTCCAAACAAATGAGGTACAAACCACACTTGACCTTGATCATCATACACACCCGGCATATTTCTTAATGACTCAGGTATTTTCTCCCAATATTCCAATTTACTTACATCTATTGGTTGAATTAGACCTGCATCTCTCCAACGAGGAATTTCATATGAACATGGTCCGTAAACATCCGCTGAATATCCAGCTCTTAATTTTGCAAAAGCTTCATCCTCATCTTCAAAAACTGAAGTTTTGGGTTCTTCTCCATATTTGTCTATATAATGCTGAATGAAAGGAATGTCATCTTGATCTACCCAAGTAAATAAATGCGCCTCTTCAGCTTTTACAGAAAAACTTGCAAAAAAAATAATCGAAATAAAAATATCTCTAATAATTTTCATTAGTTACCTCCTTAAATATGAGTATAATATTAAACAGATTAAAAAGAATAAAAAGAAATAATTAATAATAGTTTAAAATAATATTAATTTTACTACAATAGCACTAATAATGACTCCTAAAGATCAAAATTATAGAATGCCAGCTGAGTGGGAACAGCATGAATGTTGTTGGATGCAATGGCCCCATGATAATCCGGAGTATAATAGTTATGCCGAAGTGGCCACTTGGTCACATTTTGATATAGAAAAAGGTAGAATAGCATGGGCAAATGTTGCAAATGCTATTTCAAATTTTGAGCAAGTAAAAATGATTGTTCATCCTAACAATATTGTAAACGCATCAAAATTATTAAATGAAAAAGTTGAAATTCTCAATTTTATCAATGATGATGCCTGGGCAAGAGATAGTGGTGCAATTTTTTTGCTAAATAAAGAGAAAAAACTAGGTGGCACAGATTGGGAATTTAATGGTTGGGGAAAATTTTTGCCTTATGACGCTGATAATAAAATTGCAAAATTTATGATTGAAAATGCAAATGCAACCTATTTTAAAAATGATATGATTCTTGAAGGAGGTTCAATTCATACTGATGGAGATGGTACTTTGCTTACTACCGAACAATGTTTATTGAATAGAAATAGAAATCCGGATCTTTCAAAAGAAGAAATTGAGGAAAATTTAAAAAACTATCTCGGAATTAATAAAATTATATGGCTAAAAAAAGGTACTGATGAAGGCACAGATGGACATGTTGATAACATAGCTTGCTTTGTTAAACCTGGAAAAATTTTAGCTCTTTCGTGCTCAGATAAGCAAGATCCTTTTTATGATAAAATTAATGAAAATTTAGAAATACTTAAAACAACTTTGGATAGCAAAAATAACGTTTTAGATATAATAGAATTGGAAATGTCATACAAAAGATTGATTCCAAATGATGATGAACCAAGTTCTTATATAAATTTTTATATAGCAAATAAAGGAATAGTAATGCCTAGTTTTGATGATGAAAAAGCTGATATTAGGGCTAAAGAAATTATACAATCAACCTTTCCTGATAGAAAAATTATTACTATTGATGGAATAGATATATCTATGGGTGGTGGAAATGTGCATTGTATTACCCAACAACAACCAAAGAGTTTATAAAGGAAATGTCATGAAAGTTAAAGTAGCAGCCACACAAATGACTTGTAGCTGGGAGCTAGAAGAAAATATTAATAAAGCAAAAAATATCATTAAAAAAGCTGCCGAGCAAGGAGCCAATATTATTCTTTTACAAGAATTATTTCAGACACCTTATTTTTGTATTGAATACGATGAAAATATATTTCGTTTAGCTAAAGAATTTGAAAATAATCCTTTATTAAAAGAAATGGCAAATATAGCAAAGCAACTTAATGTAGTGTTACCAATAAGTTATTTTGAAAAAACAAATAATGTTTATTTTAATTCTATTGCCATAATTAATAGTAATGGATCAATACTTGGTAATTATAGAAAATCTCATATTCCTGATGGTGCTGGTTATTTAGAAAAATATTATTTTAATCCAGGTGATACTGGTTTTAAAGTTTGGGATACGAATTTTGGTAAAATAGGAGTTGGTATTTGTTGGGATCAATGGTTTCCTGAAGTTGCTAGAATTATGGCTATTAAAGGTGCTGATATTCTTTTTTATCCAACAGCGATAGGAGATGAGCCTCGAAGTAATTATGATAGTTCCCATGCTTGGCAAAGAGTAATGCAAGGGCATGCTGCAGCAAATATTGTGCCTGTAGTAGCTTCTAATCGAATAGGTTTTGAAAAAGTACAAGAACAAACAAATGGTTTTTATGGAAAATCATTTATATGTGATCATACAGGTGAAATTTTAAAAGAAGCCAGCAAAGATCAAGAGGAAATAATTACTGCAGAAATTAATTTAGAAGAAAATCATCTTTTTCGAAGAAATTGGGGTCTTTTTAGAGATAGACGTATTGATTTATATAAAGAACTACTAAGTTTGGATGGAAAAATTAAAGATTAAGATACCATTTATATTCTAAATCAGAAATTTCAGAATTAAAAGACTCTTGTTCTTTTCTTTTTAAATCTACAAATATTTTGATATATTCATCTGTTAAATAATCTTTTAAAATTTTTGATGATTCTAATAATTGAAGGGCCTGTTCAATATTATTTGGCATTTCAGGATCGCGGTTAACACAAGCATTATCTGTGCGAAATTGTGATAACGGGTTAAGACTATTTTTTAAACCATAGTGAATTCCCGCTAAAATTACTGATAAAACTAAATAAGGATTTGACTCTGCCCCCGCCACACGATGCTCAATACGTCTTGATTGTGCTGATCCAGTTGGTATTCGAAAAGCAACTGATCGATTATTAGGCCCCCAAGAGTTATTTACAGGTACAAATTGATCAGGTTCAAATCTCCTGTAAGAGTTTTTATTGGAAGCAAAAATAGCAAAAGCCTCATACATTGTGTTTTGTAACCCAGCTACGGCATGACTTAATTCTTTAGTTCCTTCTTCTTTTAAACTTTCAAATATATTTTTATTGTCACGATCAAATAAGCTTGCATGAACATGCATACCACTCCCTACTTGATCAATAAAAGGTTTAGAAATGAAGCTTGCTTCGTAGCCATGTATTATTGCCGTTTCTTTTACAACTCTGCGCAGTAAAGCTGAATCATCGGCAGCCTTTAATAGATCAGAAGTATGTTCTAAATTAATTTCAAATTGTCCTGGGGCAAATTCTGAAGAAGCTGTTGTTGCGGGAATATTTTGATCTGCACAAAATTGGTTTACATCCTCAAGAAAGTCGTAAAAGTCATCTAATTCACTCATTCCATAAACCTGAGTACCTTCACTTTTTCTTTTATTTCGTTTTGAAGTTGGTGCTTGGGGTTTCTCATTCAAATTTTTTCTTAAATCAAATAAATAAAATTCTAACTCAAAGGCAATCTTTGCAGTTAAATTCAAATCATCAAATTGCTCCCAAACTTTTGCTAAAACATTTCTAGGATCTATAATGGAATTATAACGAGTATCATCCTGAATAGTAATCATTACTTGTCCTAAACTATCCTTATGCCAAGGCATTGTCTGCAATGTTCCTGCTATTGGGTAAAATGTTGCATCAGGATCACCATCAGAAAAACCGCGCCCTTCAGCATTAGGGCAATACCCAGAAGCATCTAACAAGAAAGTTGAATAACAAAATTGCACTCCTGAAGTAAAAAGTTTTTTTGCGTCTTTAACAGGCATCCTTTTACCTCTAATAATTCCTGATAAATCACTAAGCACAGCGTCTATATATTTTGTTTGAGGATATTTCATAATGTAAGACTCAAATTCTTCAATTGATGCAATATGAACTTTTTTAAACAAGGAAGGCACTGTAAATGTATATGAAAAAAATAATTGAATGTCTATTTAAAGATAAAGTTATCGTTAATGGCAAACCAATAAATTTCCCAGATTTTGGTTGGATAATGACTTATCTTTTTAACATGCGATGTCGTTTACCAATTTTATCTATTCCTTCAGGAATAGCCAGTAATGGTATTCAAATAGTCGGAAAGCCTTATGAGGATATATCAGTTTTCCTAGCGGGCTTTAATATAGAGAAAATAGAGCCTTGGTTTAATAGTCAAAAATACAGATCTAATTTGTAAATAGTGTTTTTTTTTATTGAATTATAACAAAAATTTTGATCTTATGGCAAATAGAAAAATTATTGGGGGAAATAATGCCTAAATATGATTTATCGAAAAAAATTGTCAACCGTGAATTGTCACGTAGACAAATGATTAAAGCACTTGGTGCGGTTGGAGTAATGACAACTTTGTCTCCGGTCATATCAAAACCCGCATTTGCAAAAAACCAGGTTGGTCTTTTCACTTGGGGTGGATACGATGATGATGGTCTTTATCAAGGTTACATTGATAAACACGGAGGAGCACCTGAGTACACAACCTTTGGAGACGCTGAAGAAGGTTTGCAAAAATTAAGAGCTGGTTATGTAACGGATGTCATTCATCCTTGTAATTCTGATCCGCCTAGATGGCAAAAAGCAGGTGTGATTCAACCTATAGACACAAGCAGATTGCCAAGTTGGGGAGATTTATTTCCTGAACTTACCCAAATGGGTACGATTAACTTTGATGGTAGCCAATGGATGGCGCCAGTTGACTGGGGCGATACGTCATTAATTTATAATCCGGACAAGGTTACCTGGATGTCTCCTGGTAATGAGAGTTTAGGTTTATTATTTGATGATAGAATGGAAGGTAAACTTGCTGTTCTAGATTCAGCTGCTGATACTTGGTATCTTGTTGCAATTTATCACGGTCTTGATGTTACGCGAATGGAACATGTAACAAAAACACAAGTTGACAGCGTTTATGCGTCATTAAGAAAGATGCGTAAAAATGTAAAAATATTCACAACTGATACTGCAACAATGGAGCAGGCAATAATGGATGAAGAAGTGTGGGCCGCATTGAGCTGGAACGAATCATCTTGGAATACGGGTTTTCCAATGATGAGTCCGATTGAAGGAACTTTAACATGGTCATGTGGTTTGGTGCTTCATAAAGATGCACCTAATATCGATCTTGCTTACGATTTAATCGAGTCTGCCATTAGTGCTGAAACATCTGAATATCTGCTTAATGAATGGGGTTACGGACATTCAAATAAAAAAGGATATGAAACAATAGATGCTGCTAGTTTGGCTGAAAGAGGATTAGCTCCTGACCCAATCGCGCATTTAAGTAATGGTAATTTTAGCAATAGTCCATCGGATGAGATTACCGACTATATTGAGCAACAATGGGCTGAATATACAGCTGGTGGTTAATCATTAATAGTAGAAATTGATATTTTTGACCCATAATAGAAATTATTATGGGTCAATTTTTTTGAATAATTCTAATATCTTTTAAATTTATATTTAAATAACAATCTGAATTATGTGACAATCCTTCAAGCATATCTGATGTTGATACCATTATAGGCTTTGATAAACCATCAATGCTAACATAAACATAAGTCGTATTTCCATAAAAAGAAGTATTTGTTATTGAACCTTTAATACAAATATCTGAAATTTTTTCATTGGTTTTACTAATTATAATTGTTTCAGGCCTTATTGCGCAAACAATAGATTCATTGTGACTAAGATTATTGTTACTTGTTATTATTTGATGCTCACCTAATTTATTAATTAAAACTTTAGCATTATTGCCTTCAATTTTTATAATTTGCGTATCTAAAAAATTAATTTGCCCTATAAAATCACCGACAAATAAATTTTTTGGATTATTATATAAATCTCTGGGAGGAGATATTTGCAAAATTTTTCCCTTATTCATCACGGCAACTCTATCAGACATTGTCATTGCTTCTTCTTGGTCATGGGTTACAAAAATAAAAGTAATACCAACCCTCCTTTGAAGATTTCTCAATTCTAATTGCATTTCCTCCCTTAGTTTTTTATCAAGAGCTCCAAGTGGCTCATCCAATAATAATACTTTTGGTTGTTTTACAAGCGCTCTTGCTAAAGCTATTCTTTGACGTTGTCCTCCTGAAAGTTGATTGGAATAGCGATCTTCGTACCCCTCTAATTGAACCATCTTAAGGGCATCTTGAACTCTTTCATTCAATTCGTCTTTTGAAAGTTTTTCCTTCCTAAGACCAAATTCAATGTTCCTTTTTACATTGATATGCGGGAAAATTGCATAATTTTGAAAAACCATATTTGTTGGTCTAAGATTTGGAGTTATATCGGTCACATCAAGATTATCGATAAAAACTGATCCGGAAGAAGGGTGCTCAAAGCCCGCTAAAATTCTAAGAAGAGTAGTCTTACCGCAACCTGATGGACCCAATAAAGAAAAAAACTCCCCTCTCGCTATATCCACACTTATATTATCGACAGCTATTACGTCTTCAAAATTTTTAGATACATTTTTAATTTTAATAAATTCTTTATCGCTCACTATATTCCACCAATGTTGTTTTTTTTGTCCGAAGGATTGCCTAAATTTCTTAACCAATAAGATAGCATAACTATAATAGATGTTGCTAAAATAATCACTGCTCCTAATGCGAGTACATGGGGTAATTTTTTTGGGAATCTAAGTTGACCCCACATGTATAACGGAAGAGTTTGATCATGTGATGATAAAAAGAACGCTAAGATAAATTCATCAAAAGAAATAACAAAAGATAATAACAATGAGGCTACAATAGCTGGTAAGGCTAATGGGAAAGTAACTCGCCAAAAAGTACCCCAAGCGTTTTCACCAAGATCCATAGCAGCTTCTTCCAAATTTTTATCAAAACCTTCCATTCTTGATATTAAAACAAGCATGCAAAAAGGTGTGCAAAATAAAATATGTGAAATTGTAACAGGAACTAAACCTAATTGAAGCCCCATACCGGTCCATAAAACAATTAATGATACTGCGATAATTATCTCAGGAATAACAAAGGGGAGAAGTATTGCTCCGTAAGACAACTGTCTTAATTTAACTTTATATTTTGTGAACGCTTTTGCAGCCATCAAAGCTATAAATGTACTAAAAATTGAAGCAATTACACCAACTTTAATACTATTCATCAAGGCTCTATGCAATCTACTTGAGTGTATCATCTGATCATACCATTTGAGTGTAAAGCCTTTAAGTGGGAAAACCATATGAATGGCATCATTGAATGAAAAAATAGGCAATAACATAACCGGAAGATATAAAAACGCAAAATAAACAATTGCATAAAAAAATAAAATATTATTCTTGTTATACATTAAGACATCCTAAGCGAGACTTTTCTCGTTATATAGGTAACAACCAAAGCCACAAAACTAACCGATAATAACATAAGAACTGCTGAAGCTGCTCCTAATGGAAAATTGTTTGCTCTTCCAAAAAGACTTTGTATCATGTTGGATAACATTCTACCGTCTGTACCGCCAACAAGTTGTGGCGTTACATAATCACCAACTGTTGGAATAAAAATAATTAATATTGCTCCAATAACTCCAGGCAAAGATAACGGAAAGGTAACACGCCAAAAAGTTTCAAATTTAGTATTACCTAAGTCATACGATGCTTCAAGCAGTGACTTGTCAATTTTATCTAAAGAAACATATAAGGGTAATATTGCAAATGCCGCCCAAGCATGCGCTAAGGTTAATACTACAGCGGTTTGACTATAGATTAGAAAACTTAACGGTTCACCAATCATTCCTGAAGCCATTAAGGCACTATTTATAACTCCTTTGTGACCAAGAATGACTTTCCAAGAAAACACTCTCAATAAGTAACTCGTCCAAAAAGGAAGTGTCATTAATACTATCCAAAGCATTTTATTTTTCTTCACATAAAATGCAATATAATAAGCCAGAGGGTATGTTGTAATAAGAGTTACAAGGGTAACAAAAAAAGAAATCTTAATAGATCTAGCTAGAAGCATTGGATAAACTGGTCTGCTGAAAAAATCTCTGTAACGATCTAAGGTTAAGGTAGTGTCAATTTCTATCATGCTAACTTGAGTATGAAAGCTAGTTACCACTGTTAAAAGCATAGGTGATGCCATTGCTAGAATAACCAAAATAAGTGCAGGAAAAAGCAAGGAATAAGCTTTTACATTATCGTTTTTTGCGTATATTTTCTGCCAAAAACGTATCATTATTGGGGCACGCTACTTTATTCGACTAAAGATTGCAATCCTCTTTTATATAAAGAGTTAGCAATTATTATGCGGTGAATCTCACTTGTTCCCTCCCAAATACGATCTACTCGAAGTTCACGATAATACCGCTCAGCTACATTTTCTCTCATATATCCTCTTCCACCAAATATTTGAACAACTCGATCAGCAATCTTATTGGCCATTTCAGAAGCATAGAGTTTGACCATTGAACATTTGCCATGCAATATTTTGATATCTTGATTTGAATCATGTGCTTTACAAATCTCATATAACATTAAACGTGCTGCTGCTAATTCATTTACACTGTCAGCTAACATAAATTGTATCGCTTGATAATTTGATATTTTTTCACCAAATGATTCTCTATCTTTTGCAAATGTTGTTGCTTCTTCAATTAAGCGTTCAGCAGCGCCGCAACATCTTGCTGCTATTCCCAAACGTTCATGTCTAAACCAAGAATGCGTATAATCCATACCACTTCCTTCTTCGCCAATTATATTGATAATTGGTATTGCTACATTATTAAATCTATAGATGGAATGATGATGAGCATATGTGTGACTAAAAAGTGGAGTGTCTACGAGTTCTATTCCTTTTAAGTTTTTATCTACAATAAATAGAGCTTGTTTATCTTTGTTATTGCCAGATTTAATTTTTGCTTGCAGAAAAAAAAAATCAGCCCTGTTGGCACTTGTGACATACCATTTTTCTCCGTTAATTATGTATTGATCTCCTTTTTTTTCAGCAGTACTTTCAATAGACCCTTCTACATCTGATCCAGCACCCTTTTCTGTAATAGCATAACATTCTCTTTTAATACCTCGCAAAAGAGGGTTCATATAATTTTCTTTTTGGTATTCAGTAAAATGATTAGTCATCCAATCCTGCACTTCAGGAAAGCACCAACTAAGTGCATTAGTAACTCTACCTAATTGTTCCCAAACAATCATTTGTTCAAACATAGTAAGTCCTAGTCCGCCACTTTTTTTTGGAATGCCCATGCCAGTTAGGCCTAACGATAAAGCTATGTCGCGATGTTTTGTTTCTATTTCTTGAGGTAACTCACCTTTATTCATTTCTGCATGAACTTCCCAAGGAATTAATTCTTCATTTACAAATTTTCGTATTTTTTTTTGCCAAGCATAAGCACTTGCAGTCATTCCACTATACATAATTATAATAACCTTTTAAATTGCTTTGGAAAGTGTGATTTAATATAATCAAAACATATTCTTTTTGATTTTATATGACTAAATGTATCAGGGTCCTCAAGTAAATCTAACCATAATCCCATTACGAGAGCTTGAAATCCTCTAGATATATTTGTAATTGAAATTTTTAATTTTTCTTTATTAATTAACTTCTTAAAAATATTTTCAGTTATATTTTGATAATATAAATCTCTTTCTTTGCAGATCTGATGATAAGCAGGCTTAAATTTCAATTCACTAAAAAAAGTAAACCAAACTGCAATTTTATCACGACTGCATATTTTTTTGTTAAAGTCGTTATTAATGATAGTGATAATTTGTTGTCTTGGATCTTTACCTGCTTTTTTTAATTTAACTTGAAAAGAGCTTAGATATTCATTTGATATAAATTTAAGAGTTTCAATTAATAAAAGTTCTTTACTCTTAAAATGAAAATTAACAATGCCTTGGGAAAGGCCTGCCCCATGAGATACATCATGCATAGTAGTTTCATTAATTCCTTTTTCAGAAATATTTTTAATAGCAGATGATATCAATTTTAGATTACTATCTTTTTTATTTTTTAATCTAATATTTTCTTGCTTCATAATTATATGTCATATTTTCATAAAAAGTTTTATTTTACAAGAAATTTGGTTGAATGCTCATTCAAAGAGATATAATAAATAACGCTGATGAATAAACAAAAATATGATGTTGCAATTTTGGGTGGTGGTCATAATGGTCTTACAACAGCTTGTTATCTAGCTAAAACAGGCCTAAATGTTGTCGTTGTTGAGAGACACGACTATGTTGGTGGTGCAGCTGTTAGTAGAGAAATACATCCTGGTTGGACTTATTCTAATTGCTCATACGTTTGCAGTCTCCTAAGACCAGAGATTTTTAGAGATTTAGAGTTAGCAAAACACGGCCTTCAAATTATTCCTTATGAAGGTAGTGCTACAATGCTTGATAATGGAGATTTTTATGGATCATATAATGATCACGATCTCAATTACAGATCAATGTCAAAATTTTCTGCAAAAGATGCTGAATCATATGATCGATTTAGTAGAGATGTAATGAGACAATGTAAAATTATTAAACCTTTACTTAAAATGACTCCACCAGATCCTACCAGTTTTGCCCCTAAAGATATTATGGGGCTTTTTGAATTTGCAAAACACTTTGCTGGTAAGGATGAGTTAGGCGGAATTGGTGAAAGGGAGATTCATGAAACTATACGCTTTTGGACAATGAGTGTTCGCGATTACTTAGAAGAATATTTTGAATCAGAGGTTATCAAAGCTCACATGGCTGGGTCAGCTATCATAGGAACTGCTCTTGGTCCTTATTCTCCTGGATCTGCTTATGTATTACTTCATCATTATATGGGTGAGGTAGATGGAAATGTTGGAGCATGGGGTTATGCTAGGGGTGGAATGGGATCTATAACACAAGCAATGTCTAAATCATTATTAGCTAATGGGGGGGTTATAAAAGCAGGTTCTGCTGTTAAAAATATTTTAATAAAAAATAATAGATCTTATGGTCTTGCTTTGGAAAATGGTGATGTAATTTATGCAGATAACATTGTATCAAATCTTGATGTAAAAAGAACATTCTTAAAAGTAGTAGAGAAAAAAGAATTACCTAGTGAATTCTATACAGCCGTTAAAAATTTTAAGATTAGGGGATCATCAGGAAAATTAAACATTGCGCTAGATGATCGTCCTATTTGGAAAAGCATTCCTAAAGACGATCCTGCAGGTACTGGGGATTTACATTTTACTCAAAGTATAGAAGAAATGGAAGGAGCCTACGATGACTGGAAAGATGGAAAATGGTCTACCCTTCCATATGTTGATATGTGCATCCCAACTTTAAATGATCCTACTATGGCTCCTCAAGGAAAACATTATATGTCTGTTTTCGTTCAATATGTTCCATATAATCTAGCAGACGGAGGTTGGAATGAAGAAAAAAGACTGCAGTTTGGAAAACATGTCATGGATAGGATAGGTAATTATTCTACTAATTTTAAAGACATAGTTTTGCATGCAGAAGTAAGGACTCCGAAAGAACTTGAGGCGGAAGTGGGGTTGACAGAGGGAAATATTTTTCAGGGCGAACTTACAATGGATCAACTAATGTTCAACAGGCCTATTCCAGGATACGCGCAATACAAATCACCAATAAAAAATTTATATATGTGTGGATCTAGTACACATCCTGGTGGAGGTGTTATGGGCGCACCTGGGGCTAATGCAGCAAGAGAAATATTAATAGATCTGGGGAAAAAAATAGGGAGTCACTATCTATGACCACTTATGATTCAATAGTTATAGGCGGTGGTCATAACGGACTTGTTTGTGCTGCTTATCTTGCAAAAAATGGTCAGAAAGTATTGCTACTTGAACAAAAAGAGATTTTAGGAGGTCTTGCAAAGTATTCAGATTATACTCATAGTTTTTCAAAAAAAATTATTAAAGATCTAAATTTGAAAAGTCATGGTTTAACAATTATTGAAAATGAAGAAAATATAATCGCTCTAAATTTAAATGATAAACATACTGAAATTAATATTAAAAATGAAAAAATTTCTTTTAAATCTACATCTGCAGAAAGCGAAGATCAAAAATCGTTTTTAAAACTTTTAGATAAATATAAATTATTTGCAAATTCTTTAAGTAACTTTATGTATGAGTCTCCTCCTCGTATTAAATCAGGTTTAAAAAAAGATCTTTTCAAATTAATTAGAATGGGTTGGAATATTAGAAAACTTGGCAAAAAAAATACTAGGGAGTTTATGCGAGTTATCGGCTTAAATATAGCTGATGAAGTAGAAGACAATTTAAATGATGATATATTAAAGGGATTAATTTCACATGAAGCTGTTCTTGGTTCCAACTTAGGTCCTCGATCGCCTGGATCCGTACTGTATCTTTTGTATAAACAAGCAATTCAAAATGGTAATTTATTTACTAATAGAAAAATTACAGTTGATAATCTTTTACATTCTTTAGAAAATTTTCTTAAGGAAAAAAATGTTGAAATTTTATTAAACACAAAGGTAAAAAATTTAGAAGTTATAAACAACAGAATATCAAAAGTTTTTCTTGAAAATGGTAAGGAACTTCATGCTCAAACAATAGTCTCAAACCTTGATCCAAAATCAACTTTTTTTAATTTAATAGGTGCAAAAAAATTAGAAACTGATCAAATAAGAAGAGTTAAAAATTATAGACAGAAAGGCAATGTTTCTAATGTCTTAATTGAATTACAAAATGAACCTATTGTAAAAAATTATAAGGGAGATATTTTTAATAGTACCTTTATATTTAGTCCTTCAATAAAATTTTTAGAGCAAGCTTTTAATGCTAGTAAATATAATCTAGCTTCAAAGACACCTTCTATAAAATTTAATATTATTAAAAGAAAAGAAAGTATTTTTATTAGAGCAAATATTCAATATATACCATTCCTTTTAGAACAAAAAGAACCACAGAATAAAGAAGTAATTATTAATGATTTTACCAATCAACTAAAACAATTTTTTGAAAAAATAGAAATTAAAGAAACAAGTTTATATACTCCTAATGATATACAGGATGATATAGGAACTTTTGGTGGACATTGGCATCATGGTGAATTTGAAATTGACCAAGTATTTTTTCTAAGACCTTTTTATGGATTTACACAATATACTGGTTCAATTAAAAATTTATATATGTGTGGAGCGGGTACTCATCCTGGCGGAGGAATAAACGGATTTAATGGTCATAATGCTGCAAAAAAAATAATTGAGGACCATAAATGACTGATAATATTTCTTATAAAAAACCACTTCTAGAAACTCCCTTCCATCCCAAAACCAGTGATCAGTGTTATTCTAATGAATGGTATCGCTGGGCCGGTTATAAAATTGCAAAAGAATATACTCAAACAGAATTAGAATATACTGCAATGCGAAATACAGCAGGAGTTTTGGATATAACACCAATGTATAAATACAGTGTTAAAGGAAAAGATGCTAAAAAATTTATTAATAAATTAATTACCAGAAATGTAGAAAATATATTATCAAAACAAATAGTTTATGGGCTTTGGTGTAACGAAGATGGCTATGTTATAGATGATGGTACAATCTTTTGCTTTGATGAAGAAAATTTTAGAATATGTTGTGCTGAAAAAAACCTTCTATGGTTCGAAGACTCAGCTTTAGGATTTGATGTAGAAATCAATAATATAACAAAAAATATTGCTGCATTGGCATTTCAAGGCCCTCTTTCTTGTAAAATCTTAAAACTCTTAAATGCAGAAAATATTGAAAACTTGCAACCTTTCGATTTTGATAATTTCATCATAAATGATCAAGAAGTCATGATTTCTAGAACAGGTTTCTCTGGGGATCTTGGGTATGAAATATGGTGTGATCCATCACAAGCTCTTGATATATATGAAGCTTTATTTTCATTTAATAATGATTATAAAATTTTACCTTGTGGAATGAATTCACTAGAAATGGTTAGAATTGAAGCTGGCTTTATCCAACCTAATGCTGATTTTATACCTGCAGAGCAAGCTCTTAGACCAAACAGAATGAGAACTCCTTTCGAATTAGGTATGGCTTGGATAGTTAATTTAAACAAAGATTTTTTTACCGGTAAAGAAGCTTTAATAAAACAGCAAATTAATGGAGTTGAAAAAAAATTAGTAGGACTTGATATTCAAGGAGATAAACCTGCGCATGGAGCTGTATTATATAATGAATCTAAAAAAGATATGGGTATAATAACAGCCGCTATGTGGTCACCATCTCTAAAAGCAAATATAGCTTTAGGATATGTAAATAAAGAATATATGAAAATTGGATCAAAAGTTTATGCTGAAATTTATCATCCGGAAGAATTAGAGTATAGAAAAATTTGGGCTGAATGCAAAGTTGTAAAAAAACAATTCTTTATTAATGATAGGAGAAATGCTGTTCCAGCATTTATTTAATACGTAATATTATCAATCCGAAAGCGTAATTGAAACTGCTGGAGGCTTAACATATATTGCACAGTCATACACCCCACTACTTACTTCGGTGCCATATGCTTGTAACATATTCGTTACATCAAATGACATGGTGAATTTAGGGGCACTACTTGCTGTAGGAGTATAGGAAGAAGTTAAGGCTCCTATCCAGGTAATGGTTGAAGCATCATCGGTTTTTGTAATTCCATTAGTGCCAAAACTGGTCGTCAAATCTCCATAATCAGTACCAGTCATATTGGGTACAACCCAAGACATATCTGCATTACTAGTCGTACTTGATTCTGCTACGATAGCGGGTGTACTAGCTGAAGCAGCTGTTGATGGGGAAGCCGATGTCACACAATAATCTGCAGTAAGGCCATTGGAATCATCATCAGTGATGTAGCCAGCTATAGTAAACGTAACATTAATCGTTGCTTGAACATGTGTGTAGGTTGTTCCAACTTCAAGTGCAAATGAAGAAATCCAGTCGCCGACATCCGCTCCCGCTGAAGCCGATGCAATATCAAAGGTAGCAGTTTTTTCTCCTAGAAGAGTTGTAGTAGTACAAGCTGATGAGGTACACAATTCAAATTTTGTCATTGTAGTTTCATATTTGGTTGGAGTAGCAGTAATAGTTGTTGCAAAAACTGAATTCATAAAAAAGAAATGTACAAATAAAACACAAATTACTAATTTAATTAATTTCATTATTATGTTCCTCTTGCTATTGTAACTGTGCCTGCGACAGTTTTAACGATTCTGTTTTGTCTTCTAACTTTCTCATAAACTTCGCCGCTCATATCTTGATATTCAAACATTTCATCAGAAATATACATACCTGAATTTCTTTCAGAAACTGCCCCAAAAGTTTTACTAAACGTTATCTTTAACGTCCCTTTATAATCACTTAGTCTATCATTGTCTTCAGCTCCAATCTCAATTTCTAAAGCAGCTGTTGGACGTACTCTTAAACTTATTTTGTTTCCTGATTTAACATCATAATCCACTCCATCCCACTCGTATCCCTGAAAAAATAATTTTGAAGATGGCATGTAGGGGACCTGGATGCCGATTTCAGCATCCACACCATCCATTGCACGCTCGGTGATAGAGCCAACAGATTTGTCTCCTGACAATCTTTGATAATAATTTGAATTTAATTCAACTGCAGAAGATTTTATTTCCAATCCCACGCTAGCCCGTTGATGGTTTTTGGGAAACTCATGATCATAAAATAAATTAAATCCTCGTACCCATTTATTATCAGAGGATAAATTTCTATATATTAAACCAGTATTTAATGTCTGTCTGTCGTTATGATCTGAAAAATTAGTCTGGTTTAACCAATAGGTTCTTAACTTTTCATTCTCACTCAACGATGAGATAATAGAAGCTCTAACGTCACTTTGAAAATCTTGACTTTTAGTTTCAATTTCAAGTTCCGCTTTCTTAATCCCATTAAATAAAGTTAATTTGCCAAAAGTGTCCGAAACACTGTCGGTTATCACTGAAGCGGCTTTGTCAATTAATGTATTTTTGTCACCTAATTCTTCTGCTAATAACAATGATGGAATGAGGGCTAAAAGTAGGGATAGCCTAAAAAATTTTCGAATTTTGAATAATTGTCCCATTACTTGATACTTATAACATACAAATATTAAAATTGAATATGTAATATATTCACCAAAAACTAGGTTTTTGAAAGGAAATCTTTTATTACTTATTTCTAAATAACAAAACAGCCGTTTAATATAGACATTTGATTAAAAAAAGTATTAAATTTTTTACAGAATGAAAAAACTAACTTTAACATTTATTATAACCGTTTTTTGTATTCCTCTTATATTTGTACCGACAATAGTATTGTCAGGAGGACATGGACCTCCCAAAGAATGGAAAGGGGAAGGCACTAAAATTGAATTTCAATCTATACCTACTATTACCGTAAAAGATTTCTTGAACGGAAAAGTGCCTGAAAATACGGAAACAATTTCAGGAACATTAAAATTTCCAGTTAATGCACCTAAGAAAAACGTTCCGGTAATCGTTGTAATGCATGGAATGGGTGGGGTCAGCGTTTGGGAAGAATACTGGTTGAAGACATTTAACAGTATTGGTCTCGCAACATTTATGGTGGATAGCAACTGGGGACGTCGTAATTGTAATAAAATATTTAAAAAAACAGTTAAGGGACTATGGTGTGCTGATGTAAATCAAGGTATGAATAGAATTATAGACGGCTATCGTGCTCTAGAACTTTTATTAAAACATCCTCGCATTGATCCAACTCGTATAGGTTGCTTGGGAATTTCACTCGGAGCCAAAGGTTGTCTCTATTTAAACGTCAAGCGGTTTCAAAAAATGTGGGGCACACCTGGTATAGAATTTGCCGCAAGTGTTCCAGTGTATGCCCCTTGTGATGTTAGATTCAAGAATGACGATGAAATTGGTAATACACCAATTCGTATTCACGTAGGCGAACTGGACACATATTTTCCCGTTGATTCATGTGTAAATTACGTTGAGCTTCTACGTTCAAAAGGAAAAGATGTAGAAATCAAGGTATATCCGGGTGCACATCATGGTTTCGACGCAGATCCTTCTTCTATCTTTCGAGGAAAGACCAAAATGGTTGTTAGAGGATATAATCCTGGAAGATGCTACTTTGAAGAAAACACCGATCTAACTGAAGAGCAGCTAGGGGAAAATTTTGCTCAACAGATAACTCAGGTTGGTTTTAATGAATTCCTAGCCACCGCAACAGAGAAGAAGAAGAAGAAATTATTTAAATACATGAAGAGTGGTAATAAGAGAGGTTATAATAATCCATTCGTAATATTTGATGAAAGCTGTGTAAGCAATTCAACGACGATAGCTTACGATAAAAAAGCAGCTAAGGAAGCAACTAAACTTATTAAGGATTTTTTTATCAACACATTCGCACTCTAATGGAATTTAAACTTTCTGAAGAACAAAATTTATTAATTGAAACTACTAAATCATTTGTAAAAAATGAATTATTACAACATGAAGAATTATTAGAAAAAACTAATAATCTCCCAAAAGAAATCTATCAAGAAATCAAAAAGAAAAGCCAAGAAGTTGGTATTTATGCTTGCAATATGCCAACTGAATACGAAGGTGGGGGATTAAATGCTTTTGATCTTACCTTGGTTGAAAAAGAATTAGGATTTGCATCATTAGCTTTAGCTGAAATAGCATGGCGACCTCAAAATATTCTTATGGCATCTACCGGTAAACTGATTGATGAATATTTAAAACCTACTGTCAAAGGAGATCGCAAAGATTGTATTGCTATGACAGAACCTGGCGCAGGATCTGATTTACGAGGAATGAAAACTAATGCAATTTTAAAAGGTGGTGATTGGATTATCAATGGAACTAAACATTTTATATCCAATGCTCATATTTCTGATTATGTAGTGCTCTTTGCTTCAACAGGAAAGGATTCAAATGACAGAAACTTAATATCTTGTTTCTTAGTTGATCTGAATTTACCAGGTGTGGAAGTTGCAAAAGGCTATGATTGTGTATCACATAGAGGTTATGTGAATAATATTATTCATTTTAATGACTGCAAAATACCAGCTGAAAATATCCTTGGTGAAAAAGATATGGGTTTTGAATTAATTAATACTTGGCTAGATGCAACCAGACTTACTGTAGCAGCAACTTCAGTGTCTAGAGCAGAAAGAGCTTTTGATATTGCTTTAGATTGGTCTGCAAACCGAAAACAATTTGGAAAAGTCATTGGAAAATTTCAAGGCGTATCATTTAAACTTGCGGATATGGCAATGGATATTAAATTAGCAAATTTAATATTAATGGAATCGGCATGGAAGATAGATCAGGGAACACTTACTTCTAAGGATGCAGCTATGGCAAAATTATTTTGTACAGAAATGATTGGACGCGTGTCTGATGAAGCAATACAAATTTGTGGAGGTATGGGATTAATGGCCGATATCCCTCTTGAAAGAATTTGGCGAGATGCAAGAATAGAAAGAATATGGGAGGGAACGAGTGAGATCCAAAGACATATAATTTCCCGTTCTTTGTTGCGCCCCCTTGGTGCTTAAAAACTGTGAATTTAAAAAAAATATTTCAACCAAAAAGCCTTGCAGTCGTTGGAGGTTACTGGGCTGATTTTGTTGATCAAGGAAATAGAGCCTTAGGCTTTAAGGGGCCAATTTGGCATATTAATCCAAAAAGGTCTAAAAATAATAAAAATAAATTTTATAGCTATGTATCTGAATTACCTGAAGTCCCTGATTGTGTTTACTTAGCCGTATCTAGAGATTTAACAATTAAAATTATTAAAGATTTTGCAGATATAGGAACAGGTGGAGCTGTATGTTTAGCTTCTAGATTTTCTGAAACAAATTCAAAAATTGGAGATTTAAAAACAAAGGAATTGCAAATTAATGCCGGTAAAATGCCTTTCTTAGGTCCCAATTGTTATGGATTTATTAATTATCTAGATAGTGTAGCTGTATGGTCAGATCAAATTGCTGGAGATCCTATTAAAAAAGGCATTGGCTTGTTATGCCAAAGTGGAACAATTGGAAATACTATAAGTTTTAATCAAAGATCTCTTCCAATTGGCTATATTATGTCTTTAGGAAACCAAACAAATGTTACAATTGAAGATTCAATAGAATATCTTTTAAATGATAAAAGAGTAACGGCCATTGGCATATACGCAGAAAGCTTTAATAATCCATCATTGCTAATAAAAGTTTTTGAAAAAGCTAAAAATCAAAATATTCCAATTGCAATTGTTAAGGTTGGAAGATCAAAAATAGCTTCCAAAACTATTTTAAGTCATACAGGCTCGTTAAGTGGAAAGGAGGATATTTATGATGCGATATTTAAAAGTTTTGGAATAGCTAGATGTGACACTCTTTCAGAATTATGTGAAACACTTAAAATCTTTCATACTTTTGGAGCTTTAAAAGAAAATAAAATTTCTATTATAGGACCATCAGGTGGTGATATGGCAATGACAGGAGATATATCTGATGATTTATCTATTAACTATTCTCCTATACCAAAAAATATAGTTAAAGAATTAAAAAAGGTGGTCCATAAAGGAGTTATCATTTCAAATCCTTTTGATTTACAAACTTATAATTGGAATGACCCCTTATCTCTTAAAAAAACTTTTGATCTTATGTTTAAATCTAATTTTCAATTAGTTGCTTTAATGCTTGATTTTCCAAATATGATTAAATGCGATATTGATGAATGGGAAATCATAATAGATAAATTTATCTTATCGGCAAAATCAAAAAAAACATTTGGAGCTATAATAGCTTCTCTTCCTGAAACTTTACCTAAACATATAAGAGAAAAATGCTTAAAAGCAGGTATTGCGCCTCTGCAAGGTTTAAAAGAATCTTTAAAGGCAATTAATTTTTCAATTTTAACAAGAAAAGCATGGTTAAAAAATAATAAGATAAAAATTTACAAAGATTTACCAATCAAAAAAAATATATATAAATCATATTCAGAATATGAATCAAAAAAAATTCTCAAAAAATATGGGATAAATATTCCACAATCAATATTAACAAATACAAAAAATGCTATTCATGATTCAAAAAAAATAAAATTTCCTTTAGTGATGAAAATTAATTCAGCTGGAATTTCTCACAAAAGCGAAGTGAGAGGTGTATTTACAAATATTCTTTCTCTATCAGATGTAAAAAAATATGCTAAATATTTGGGAAAAATTACTTCTGAAATACTAATAGAAAAAATGGTAAGTGATACTGTAGCAGAACTTATTATAGGCATTAAAATTGACAATCAATTTGGGCCTGTGATAGTTATCGGAGCTGGAGGAATATATACAGAATTATTTCGTGATACTGAAACTCTCCTAACTCCAATAAATAAAAATCAAATTAAAAACGCTATTAGCAAATTAAAAATTAGTAAAATTATTAAGGGTTATAGAGGAAAAAATAAAGGCGATATGGAGGAAGTTGTAAATACGATCATGAAACTATCTAAATTTGCTGAAAAAAATGCTCATAAAATAATTGAAGTAGATATAAATCCTCTAATAGTAAGAGAAAAAGGTAAAGGAGTGATTGCTGTTGATGCCATGATACATTATTCTACAAAAATAAAATAAGATGGAAAATCCAATTAAAATTAATAAAAATGGATCAATACTTGAGGTAACAATTGATAGACCTAAGGCCAATGCTATTGATCAAAAAACAAGTGTAATTTTAGGTGAAACATTTGCAAATTTTAGAGATGATCATGAATTAAAAGTTGCCATTATTACAGGCGCTGGAGAAAAATTTTTTTCTGCCGGCTGGGATTTAAAAGCAGTTAGTGAGGGTGAACAAGCTGATGCAGATTATGGTGTAGGTGGGTTTGGTGGATTGCAAGAATTACCTAATTTAAACAAACCTATAATTTCTGCAGTTAATGGCATTGCTTGTGGAGGTGGATTTGAAATTATGATTTCTGCTGATATTATTTTAGCAGTTGATTATGCTACATTTGCATTACCAGAAATTAATGTTGGAGTAATAGCAGATGCAGCTACTATAAAACTTAGAAGAAGAATACCTTATCATGTAGCTGTTGAATTTCTCATGACAGGGAGATGGATGGATGTGAAAGAAGCTAAACATTGGGGTTTAGTGAATGAAGTTGTTGAAAGTAAAAATTTATTAAATAGAGCTAGAGAAATAGCTACACAAATTGCTAATGGCCCTAATTTAATTTATTCTTCTATTAAAGAAGTTTTAAGAGAAACTGAAAATGAAAAAGAAATACCATCTTTTAAAATTTTAAAA